>WNGG01000170.1_pt1 | contig 93636 bp, 99 predicted proteins | sample 5400661 | NCBI WGS metagenome assembly WNGG01 (sample SAMN13153372, study PRJNA577476) | soil metagenome | isolation source: 100 cm soil or saprolite under Garry oak tree replicate 1 | place: USA:California | collected 2016-06-15
CCCGCGCGTCGGAGTTCGGGAAGATCCCGCTCAAGGAGCACATGGAGCAGTCGAACCGCGAGATCACGCTGGCGGTCATGGTCGAGGATCTGCCCGCCGTTCAAGACATCGACGCCATCGCATCGGTTGAGGGCATCGACATCGTGGCCGTGGGGCCGTCCGACATGTCACGTGCGCTCGGCGTGGGCGGCACGTCGAATCATCCGAGGCTGGTCGAGGTCGTCCACCGCGTGGCCGACGCAGTACGAAAGGGTGGCATCGCTCGTCTGGCGTTGCCCATGAACCACGGGGCGCTGCCGCGCAACGCAGCCGAGCTCAAGGAGCTCGGCGTGGGCTACTGCAACTGTGCGCCCTCCCCCGAGGTGCGGATGCTGAAGTCAATGCAGGCGCAGGTGGCGGAGGCCCGTACGCTGCTGACCTGACGGGCCTTCGCCGGCGTACTGGACGCGGGCGGACGTGTGAAGCTCACCGTGGCGCCTCATCGGGCGTGCCAAGCCAGAAGGGCGTGGTCTTGCCGATGCGCGCGAGGCACGCGCGGCGCTCGGCAGCGCGGCGCGGGTACCACGCCGAGAGGTAGTCCGGCTCGAGCATGTGATGGCGCGACTCCGTGGCGAAGAAGCCGGCCAGGTCGGGCAGCGCGATGAATCCTTCCTCGGACCGTGGCAGGAACGCCGGCCAGCGTCGCGCGTGCTCTTCCGACCGGAAGAGATTCATGCCCGTTCAGAGGAACGCCGGGCGCCCGCGGGACGGACCGAAGCCGAAGTTGAGGTGGCCGATCACCCCAGCCGGCTCGACGCGCGTGATGCTTCCGTCGCGCATCTCGAGGGTCACCGGGTCGCCGCAGTCCAGGCAGGGCGCGTCGACGCGGACGGTCTGGCTGGGGAACAGCCAGGTGACCGACGTCGCCTCGAAGCCACACTGCGCGAACCAGATCTGACGACCACCGACCGTGACCCGGTATTGCGTCGGCAAGTTGTTGAGCGGCGGGAACGAGGCGATGTAGTCGGTCTCGGGGTGGAGCCAGCCGATCGGGTAGGCCTGCATCACGTCGTGCAACAGGAGCCGGGCGTTCTCGACCGACAGTCCGAGTGGACGTGCGAGCTCGGCGTAGTGCGGGGCACGTCCCGTGTCCACGAGTCCGCGCATGATGCGGTGAAACATCGCGTCCATCAGACGCGAGTCAGCCATCGCGTCACGCTCCTCGGAGTGCGCCGCGGCGAGCGAGGTTCGCCATCAGCGCGCCGCGGTCCCGAACGTCCACGGCTCGGCCTCGTCGCAGTGCACGACCTCGTTGACCAGCATGCCCAGCTCCGGCGCCGAGATCTTCACCACGTCGCCGACCTTGTGGGTGAAGCCGCTCCCGGGCGCGCCGCGGTCGTCGAGCGGTGTGAACATCGTGCCGATGAAGAGCATCACGCCGTCCGGATACTGGTGATACCGGCTGTGGAGCTGCGACGCGAGATCGCCGAGGTCGCGGCCGATCTCGCCGACACGCGTGGTGTGCGTGATCGCGAACCCGTCGGGGCCGGTGACGGTCGTCTCGAAGACGATCCGGCGCGCGGAGTCGAGCGTGAACGTGTCGTCCAGCACGCGGATGAATGGGCCGATCGCGCAGGACGCGTTGTTGTCCTTCGCGCGCCCCAGCAGGAGCGCGCTGCGGCCCTCCACGTCGCGAAGGTTGACGTCGTTGCCGAGCGTCACGCCGACGATCGCGCCCGCGCTGTTGATCACGAGAACCAGCTCGGGCTCCGGATTGTTCCAGACCGACTTCGGATGGATCCCCACACGGGCACCGAGCCCCACCGCTGCCATCGGGGGGCACTTCGTGAACAGCTCCGCGTCCGGGCCGATGCCGACCTCGAGGTACTGCGACCACATGCCCTTGGTCATGAGCACGTCCTTGACGCGCGCGGCTTCGGGCGAGCCGGGACGGATGCCGCGAAGATCCGGTCCGATGATCGCCTGGATCTCGCGTCGGGCGCCGTCGGCGAGCGTGGGGTTCCCGCGCGCGCGCTCCTCGATGACCCGCTCGAGCAAGCTCGCGATGAACGTGACGCCGCTCGCCTTCACGGCCTGGAGATCGCACGGCGCGAGGAGCCACGGCTTCGCGCGGTCGCGCGCACCCTCGACGCTGTTGGCAACCAGCGCGTCGAGGCGACCCAGCGGGGGCGCCTGACGGATCGCGGAGCTGATCTCCTCGGGCTTGGCCACGTTCAGCAGATGGCTGGCGGTCGGATACGCGCGCGTCAGATTCACGGCCTCGGCACCGCGCACGCCGATGACGGCCGGGCCGTCGTCGGACGGCAACCAGGCGCGTCCGACCAGCAGGGCGTGGCCGTCCCTCGGCATCGACTCCTGGACCGAAAGCGTCAGTTGGGGCATCAGAGCGTCTCCTCGACGAGGGCGTGACCTATAGACCGAGCTGACGGCGGGCGTCGGCGCGGGCCTGCTCGAGGACCTCGCGCACGGGCAGCGCCTTGTCGCGCGCGATCCGCGCGACGTCGGCGAACTCCGGGGTCACGGTGACGATCCTGCCGTCGAGGCGCGAGATCTTGAACGGCAGCGCGCCGTAGGCGGTGGTCAGCGTCACCATCTCGCGGTCGAGCCGCGCGCGCCGCCACTCGGACCAGCGCACGGCCGTCAGCACGACGCCCGGGCGGCTGCGTTTCATGACGACGGGGGTCAGGAACACGTCGAGCGCTCCCACCTCGAAGAGCCGGTCGATCACGGGCTCGTACAGCTGGGGCGACATGTCGTCGATCGTCGTCTCGACCTGGACGATCGTCTCCTGTGCAGCCGTGTCGGCCACCTCGCCCACGAAGCAGCGGAGAACGTTGGGGACCTCGAGGTCGCGGGTGCCGGCGCCATACCCGACGCTCGTCACCGTCATCGCCGGCATCGAGCCCGCGCCGTTGGCCAGCGTGGTGAGGATCGCGGCGCCCGTCGGCGTGACCAGCTCCGCCTTGACTCCGGTGTCCACGACCGGGAACCCACGCAACAGCTCGGCGGTTCCCGGCCCGGGGATCGGTATCCGCCCGTGGGCTCCTTCGACGAAGCCTCCACCGATCGGCAGCGCGGAGACGTGAAGGGCCCGGGCGCCGATCAGCTCGAGCGCGATCACGCCACCGGTGACGTCCACGATCGCGTCCACGGCGCCGACGTCGTGAAAGTGCACCTGGTCACGCGTCGTCCCGTGAGCGCGCGCCTCGGCGTCGGCCAGCCGCGTGAAGATCCGCCGCGCCTTGTCCTTGATCGAGTCGCCCAGCGTGCTGGCGTCCAGGATGGCGACGATGTCACCGAGCGTGCGGTGATGGTGATGAGCGTGGTGGTCGATCTCGACGTCGACCTTCGTGGCTCGAAACGCGCCCTTCCTGACCTCGCGAACGACCAGCTCCCAGCCGGTCAGCGGCAGCTTCGCGAGCTCGGTGCGCAGCGCGTCCAGCGACACGCCGGCGTCGAGCAGCGAGGCCATGATCATGTCGCCGGCCGCGCCACTCGGGCAGTCGAAATAGACGACTTTCACCGGGCACGGGCCCCCGGGCTTCGCGATTTGATCGAGCGAAGGGGGCTCACGCCCCCCTCGGTACTCCCCCGGCGTGCCCCGCCGCGATCACAGCTGCTGGTTATTCTCCAATTCGGCTCGAGTCGCGACAACACGTAACGCAGTCCTGGCTACCGGATCTTGGCGATCAGGCGATTGATCTGGCTGGCCTGGTGCGCGGCGCCGTAACCGTTGTCGATGTTCACGACCGAGACGCCCGGCGCGCACGAGTTCAGCATGGCCAGCAGCGCGGCGATCCCGCCGAAGGACGCGCCGTAGCCGATACTGGTGGGCACCGCAATGACGGGGCGATCGACGAGGCCGCCGATCACGCTCGGCAATGCCCCCTCCATGCCGGCCACGGCCACGATCACATTGGCCTCGGCGAGGGTGTCGTAGTGAGCGAGCAAACGGTGGAGCCCGGCGACGCCGCAGTCGTACAGGCGCTCGACGCGATTCCCGAGAGCCTCGGCAACCAGCGCGGCTTCCTCGGCGACGGGGATGTCGGCCGTTCCCGCCGACACGACCGCGATGAGACCGATCCCATCGCTCGGCGTCGGCCTCACGACGATGAGACGGGCCGCGGCGTGATAGGCATGCGCCAGCCCGGCTGCCGCGACGGCCGCGGCCACGCCGGCATCGGCGCGGGTGGCGATCACGTTGGTGGCGTGCTCGGCCAGGCGCCGCGCGATGGCCACCACCTGCTCGGGCGTCTTACCCTGACAGAAGATCGCCTCGACGCCGGCGTCGCGAAGTCCGCGGTGCTGATCGACCTTGGCGAAGCCGAGGTCCTCGTAGGGCAGCGAGCGGAGCCGGCCAAGCGCATCGTCGACGCTCATCCGCCCCGAGCTCAGCGCCTCCAGCAGCGCGCGCACCGCGGCCCTATCCATTCGCGGCCCGCCCGAGCTTGAGCAGGATGTTGGCGCTCCCCGACTGGAAGCCCGACAGGTCCACCGCGACGTAGACGTAACCGAGCTCACGGAACCGCCGCACAATCGCCTCGTGGCGCCCGTCCTCCCAGAGCCGCGCGATCTCGTCGAGCGGAATCTCGAGCCGCGCCAGCCGGTCGTGGTGGCGGACGCGGAACTGGCGGAAGCCGAGCGAGCGAATGAACTCCTCGGCCGCGTCGACCCGGCGCAGCTTCTCCGAGGTGATCGGGTCGCCGTACTGGAAGCGTGAGGAAAGGCACGCGAACGACGGCTTGTCCCACGTCGGCAGCCCGAGCTCTCGCGACAGCTCACGGATCTCGGCCTTCGTCAGCTCGGCCTCGATCAGCGGCGCTCGTACGCCCCGCTGTCGGGCGGACTGCATGCCGGGCCGGTGGTCGCCCAGGTCGTCCACGTTGGCCCCATATATAAGGAAGCGCGCCCCCTCCCGCCGGGCAATGGGTTCGAGCGTGCCAAACAGCTCCTCCTTGCAGAAGAAGCACCGATTCGCAGGGTTACGCGCGTAGTCCTGATTCTGGAGCTCATGGGTGGAGACCACCAGATGTCGCATGCCCAGAATCCCCGCCAGGCGCCGCGCCTCGGCCAGCTCGGCCGCCGGGTACGTCTCGGAGTCCGCCGTCACCAGGATCGCGCGCTCACCGACGGCGTCCCTGGCGGCCCGCGCGAGGAACGTCGAATCGACGCCACCCGAAAATGCCACGACCACGCTCTCCATCTGACGCACGACGTCGAGGAGGCGGTCGTACTTGCTCATCGGGTCGATCCGAGCGCGGCGTCCACCAGCTTGGCCAGCGGTACCTGAGGACGTGCCCCGACGTGGGAGACGACCTCGGCCGCGGCCACCGACCCGAGCCTGCCGCAGGAAGCGAGATCCAACCCGCGGCTCAGGCCGAAGAGAAATCCGGCCGCGTAGAGATCTCCGGCGCCGGTCGTGTCGACGAGCGCCTCGATCGGATGAGCGTCGATGACGTGGACCTCGTCGCCCCCGACGATCACGGAGCCTCTCGCGCTGCGCGTGAGGGCCGCGATCTGGCAGTGCTGGCGAGCGTGCTGGAGCGCAGCGTCGAAGTCGTGGACTTCGTACAGCGAGCAGATCTCGGCCTCATTGGCGAATAAGACGTCCACGTAACCCTTGACGAGCTCGAGGAACGCGTGCCGATGACGGTCCACGCAAAAGGGATCGGACAGCGTGAGCGAGACGACGCGCCCACGCTCGTGAGCGATGGACGCCGCGACCCTGAATGCGTCCTGGGCCCGGGGCGGATCGAACAGATAGCCTTCGAGGTAGAGGATCTTTCCCCGGGCGATCAGATCGGCGTCGATGTCGCCGGGGCTGAGCGATACCGACGCGCCGAGGAAGGTCCCCATCGTCCGCTGAGCGTCCGGGGTGACCATGATGAGGCAGCGGCCCGTAGGCGGGCCTTCGGTGGCCGGAGGCGTGGCGTACTCGACGCCGGTCGAGCGCAGATCGTGGGCGAACACGTCACCGAGCTGGTCGTTGCGGACCTTGCCCACGTAGTGCGCTCGTCCACCGAACGACGCCACTCCGACGATCGTGTTCGCTGCCGAGCCTCCCGACATCTCGACGCCCGGGCCCATGGCTTCGTAGAGCCGGCGAGCTCCGGCCTCGTTGATCAACTGCATGGTCCCCTTGACCAGGCCGTGGCTCAGGAGGAACTCCTCGTTCTCGTGACAGAGGACGTCCACCAGCGCATTGCCGATGCCGACGACGTCGATGTCGCCACGATCAGTCACGGCGGCGTGCCTTGGGGAAATACCGGCCGATGAGGAGGTCGAGGCGCTTGCGCGTGGCCGGCGGAAACGCCTTCGGGCTCGTGATCACGGCGTTCGCGAGCAGACGCGGGCACTCGCACGTCCGGGACGGCCCGAGGAGCGGGATCAGCCGGCGCAGCACGTCCTTGGCCGAGGCGACGTTCTTCTGGAGATTCTGGACGACGGTCTCGACGCTGACAGCCTCGTGAGTCTGGTGCCAGACGTCGTAGTCGGTGGCGAGCGCCAGCGTGGCGTAGCACAGCTCGGCCTCGCGGGCGAGCTTGGCCTCGGGCATGCTGGTCATGCCGATGACGTCCACGCCCCAGCTCCGGTACACCTGCGACTCGGCCCGCGTCGAGAACTGTGGGCCCTCGATGCAGATGTAGGTCCCGCCGCGGTGCACGGTGGCCGGCGTCTGCCGGGCTGCCTTCTCGAGCGCCGTCGCCAGGTCGGGACACACGGGTTCAGCCATCCCCACGTGGGCCACGATGCCGTCGCCGAAGAACGACGACACGCGGCGCTTGGTCGCGTCGAAGAACTGCTCCGGGATGACGAGGTGGCGGGGCTCGATCTTCTCCTTCATGCTGCCGACGGCGGCGACCGAGACGACCCACTCGACGCCGAGCGACTTCAGCCCCCAGATGTTGGCGCGGAAATTCAGCTCGCTCGGCGCCAGCCGATGGCCGCGGCCGTGGCGCGGCAGGAAGACCACGCGCCGGCCATCGAGCCGGCCCTCGCAAAACTCGTCGGACGGATCGCCGAACGGCGTTCGGACACGACGCCAGCGAACGTCCGTCATCCCTTCCAGCTCGTAGAGCCCGCTGCCGCCGATGATGCCGATCGCGGGTCGCGAAGCGCTGCCTTCTTGACGCCGTTTCACGTGAGCTCCCCTCTCGCCTTCTCGCCGTCGATCCCGGTGATCCGCACTCTCGCCAGACGGCGCCGAAACGTGTCGGGGCCGTCGAACGTCACCTCGACGTAGTTCCCGGTGAGCCCGACCAGCGCTCCCGTGGCCCGGTCGCTGCGATCGAGGACGACCACGTCGTGCACCGTGCCCACCAGCCTCCGCCGGAACGTCAGGCCCTTCGTCCCGCCGAGCGCGCGCAGCGTCCGGCTGCGAGCCGTGATGACGCGCGGCTCCAGGTGGCCGTCCAGTCGCACGGCTTCGGTAGCGCGCCGATCAGAGTAGCCGAAGACGTGGAGATAGGTGAACGGCAGCGCGGACACGAGCGCCTGCGTCGCCTCGAAGTCCGCGTCCGTCTCTCCTGGAAAGCCCACGATCACATCGGTGCCGAAGCCGAGATCGGGAATCGCCGTCGCCAGGCGCTCGACGAGCGCGCGGTACATCGCGACGGTGTACGGCCGGCGCATGCGCCTGAGGACGCGATCGCTGCCGCTCTGAAGCGGGACGTGCAGATGAGGCGCGATCACCGACGAGCCCGTGACGATGTCGAGCAGCTCGGGCGTGAAATAGGCGGGCAGGACCGACGAGAGCCGGACGAAGCGCAGCCCACGAATCTCCACCATCGCGCGCACCAGCGCCGCCAGCGTGGTGCGCGGCGTGAGATCGAAGCCGTAGTGACCGAGATCGACGCCTGTCAGCACGACCTCGGCGTGTCCCGACTCCACGAGCCACCGCACCTGATCGAGCACGGCCTCGGGCTCGCGGCTCCGGGACGCGCCTCGGGCCTGCGGCACGATGCAGAAGGCGCAACGGTGCTGGCAACCGTCCTGCACCTTGACGAAGGCGCGGCTCCGCTCCACCTCGGCCAGGGGCGCCGGCGCCAGTGTCCGGGCCGCGCCGATGTCCGAGACGCGAACGCGCGACGTCGTCCGGCCGTCGAGGAGATCGGCCACCATCTCGGGCAGGCGGGCCTTGTCGGCGTTGCCGACCACGAGATCGACACCGCGCACCCGCGCCACCGTCTCGGGGTCGGTCTGGGCCCAGCAGCCGGTCACCACGAGACGCGCCCGCGGATTGCCGCGCACGGCCCGCTGGATGGTCTGTCGATCCGAGAAGTCCGCGCGCGCCGTGACCGTGCAGGTGTTGACGACGACGACGTCGGCCGGCTCGCCGAACGGCACCGGGCGAAACCCCTTCGCGCTCAGGGCCGCCTGCATCTCGTGGCCGTCCACCTGGTTGAGGCGACAGCCGAGCGTGGCGAAGGCGACGGTCCGCGTCACGCTGGGACCGGCTCGCGAAGCTGACCGCAGGCGGCGCCGATGTCCTCGCCCTTGCTCCAGCGCACCGTCGTGGTGATGTCGGCGTCGAGCAGGATCGACTGGAAGGCCAGGATGCGCGGCAACGGCGGCCGCTGGAACGTCGAGCCCTCCCAGTCGTTGAAGGGAATCAGGTTGACCTTGGCCTTCACACCGCGCAACAGCCGGGCCAGCCGCCGGGCGTCTTCCACGTCGTCGTTGACCCCGTCGAGCATCACGTACTCGAAGAACACGCGCTGCCGGTGGGTAAGCGGGTACTTCCGCACCGCTTCCATGAGTGCCGACAGGTTCCAGGACTTGTTCACCGGCATGAGCTGCGACCTTACATCGTCCGAGGATGCGTGCAGCGAGACGGCGAGGTTCACCTTGAGGTCCTCGCGACCGAGCTTCTCGATGCCCGAGACGAGGCCGACCGTCGAGACGGTGATGCGGCGGGGGGAGTAGCCGAGTCCGAGCTTGGCGTCGGTGAAGATCCGCACCGCCTTGACGAGCGCGGCGAAGTTGGCGAGCGGCTCCCCCATTCCCATGAAGACCAGATGCGTCACGCGCTGCCCCTCCCCGGCCAGCAGCGCGTTGGCGGCCAGGAGCTGGCCGACGATCTCACCGGCCGTCAGGTTGCGCTCGAGGCCCATGGTGCCCGTCAGGCAGAACGCGCAGGCGTAGCCGCAGCCCACCTGGGTCGAGAGGCACAGGGTGATCCGATCGTCGTCCGGCATGATCACCGCGCTGACCCGACTGTCGTCCTCGAGCCGGAACACGAGCTTTCGACTGCCGTCCTGCGACGGGGTCACTCGCGCGACGTCGGGCAGCGTCACCGTCCTGTTTTCGGACAGCGCGCTCCGAAAATCCCTCGGGAGGTCTGACATCGCATCAAGCGCGTAGACGCTCTTCCGGTAGATCCACGTCGCGAGCTGACGGCCACGATACCGAGACGCGCCGAGCTCGACGGCAAGGTCTTCGAGCTCCGACGGAAGCATGCCAATCAGGTTGGGGGGAGCCGACATCGCACGAAGAATATCACGAAGGGTTCGGACGCCCCGGGAGGTGACTGGGCGCGAGGCTCGATCCGAAAGGTCCTACGTTGGAGCACCGTCGCGGCAGTTGAAGTGAACCAGGTAGTCGCCCAGGCGGATCACGATGTCCGTCATCTTCATCGGCTGACGGCAGACCGGGCAGACGGGCCTGCCTGCTTCATCGATGTCATTCCCCAGCGGCTCCGCCATACCCCGATATCAGGCAAGTAACATACCAGCCCGATCGATGGCCGCATGGCGGCGTGGCCGTCTGTCGAGCTCGCAGACCCGGAGGCTCGACGCGCGCGATGGTGTTTCGACGAGAACACTGTCCGCGGACACTTGTTCTAAGTTTGTTCATACCGACTATCCACACGTTCTGTGGTCGAGTGGTGGATAAGCGTGTGGGTGAGCGGACTCGCTCAGCAAAGTTTCCATCACTTATGCACTTCGCTCAGCGATGAGGCACGTGGCTGCCCGGACGGAGAACGAGGTAGACGTCGAGGAGGTTGGTGTTCGTCGGCCCTGTCGTGAGCAAGTCGCCGCTGCGGGTGAGGTAGGCATAGGCGTCGTTGTCGTCGAGCCATCGACGCGCGTCCGCTCCCCCGCGTTCGAGCGTCCTGCCGTCGACGATCGCGCCGGCGGCGTCCGTCGGTCCGTCGGTTCCGTCGGTCCCGGCGGCGAGGACGACGAGATCGTCGGCCGAGCCGAGCTCGAGCGCTGCGGCCAACGCCAGCTCCTGGCAACGACCGCCACGTCCCCGCCCTCGGACCGTCACCGTCGTCTCACCGCCGGCGATCAGACAGGCCGGCGGCGTCAACGCCCGACCACGCGCGACGAGGTCGCGGGCGACGACCCTGGCCTCGCCTTCGATCCCGCTCCCGAGAACGGTTGGCACGTAACCGATCCGCCTCGCCGCATCGGCGGCGGCCCGGACGACCAGCTCGTTGTTACCGATCACTACGTTCGTCACCGACCGGAACAACGGGTCGCCCGGCTTCGGCGTCTCGGCGATCTCGCCGCGGGCGCCGGCTTCGAGCCGCTGCACCACGGAGGTGGGAGCCTGACCGCGGATCTTCCGTGCTTCGAGGACGCCAAGCGCATCGGCGAACGTCGTCGGGTCCGGCGCCGTCGGACCGGAGGCGATCACGTCGAGCGGATCACCGATGACGTCGGAGAGGGCGAGCGTGAGGATCGGGGCCGGAGCCGCGGCCCGGGCAAGCTGGCCGCCCTTGAAGCGCGAGAGGTGCTTGCGGACGGCGTTGAGCTCGTTGATGGTGGCGCCGGAGGCGAGCAGCAGCCGCGTCACCGCCTGCTTCTCCGCCAGCGTGACCGGCGGGGTGGGCGCCGGGGTCAGCGCCGAACCGCCACCGGACACCAGGAAGAGCAGGCGTTCGCCCGCCCCGGCATCACGGGCGAGCGCCAGCAAGCGGTCGGCGGCAGCTTCGCCGCGAGCGTCGGGCACTGGATGACCGGCCTCGGCGATCGTCACGCGCCGCGTGGGCGTGGTGTAACCGTCCTTGACGACGACGAAGCCGCCAGCAATGCGGTCCCCCAGGACGTCTTCGGCCGCACGCGCCATCGCCGCGCTCGCCTTGCCGCACCCCAGCACGAGGACGCGCTCGGCGCCGGCGAGGTGACGGGATTCGCGCTGGAGGGCCCGGTCGACGAGGCCGCGAACGTCGCCGGCCGCCAGCGCCGCGTTCCAGATGGCGCGCGCCGCCTCGCGCGGCGTCAAGAACGGAGCTTCTGGAGCCGTTCTCCCGCTTCCTGCAGGACCTCGTCGGTCTTCGGAAAGCAGAACCGGATCTTCGTTCGCCCGAGCTCGGGGTGCGCATAGAAGGACGATCCCGGGACGGTGGCCACGCCGATGTGCTTGATCAGGAACATGGCGAACGCCGTGTCGTCCTCGATCCCGTAGCGCTCCAAGAAGTGGGCAGCGTCCGTGAGGATGTAGTAGGCCCCGCGCGGCTTCCACGCCACGAAACCCGCCTTCTCGAGCCAGCCGAACAACACATCGCGCTTGGCCTGATACATCTCGCGGAGCCAGACGTAGTAGCTGTCCGGCAGTGTCAGCGCGACGACGGCGGCCTCCTGGAGCGGGTGCGGCGCTCCCACCGTCACGAAGTCATGGGCCCGGCGAATGCCGACGCTGACGTCAGCGGGCGCGACGGCGTACCCGATGCGCCAGCCGGTGACCGAGTAGGACTTCGAGATGCCGGAGATCGTGATCGTGCGCTCGGCCATGCCCGGCAGCGTGGCGATCGGCGTGTGGCCGAGGCCGTCGTAGACGATGTGCTCGTAGATCTCGTCGGTGATGGCGAGCAGGTCGTGCTCACGGCACAGCTCGGCGATGACCTCCAGCTCCCCGCGCGAGAAGACCTTGCCGGTCGGGTTGTTCGGGCTGTTGAACACGATCGCCTTCGTGCGTGGCGACACGGCCTTGCGCAGCCGGTCGGGATCGAACACGAAACCCGGCGGCTCGAGAGGCACCCACACCGGCTCGGCGCCCGAGATGATGCACCCGGGCCCGTAGTTCTCGTAGAAGGGCTCGAAGATGATGACCTCGTCACCGGGGTTGAGCACGGCCAGCAGTGTGGACAGCATCGTCTCGGTGGAGCCGCAGCAGACCGTGACGTGACGCTCCGGGTCGATGTCGAGGCCGTAGAACTTGCGGTACTTGTCGGCGATGGCCCGCCGGAGCGGCGGCGCTCCCCAGGTCACCGAATACTGGTGGAAGTCGCCCTCGAGCGCCTGGTGAGCAGCGTCGATGAGCTCGCGAGGTGGCGGAAAGTTCGGCATGCCCTGCGCGAGGTTCACGCCCCCGAGCTGGTCCACCACGCGCGTCATCTCACGGATCACCGACTCCGTGAACCCCTGCACCCTCCTCGACATCCGCTCCGAGCTCATGGGGTGCTCATGCGCCGCACGTCCTCGTCGCTGTCATCGCCGCGATGTTACCGCTCCTGACGAGCACGCGCCTGCATGGTCGCGGCCGGGACTGGTGTGCCCCTCGGAGACCCGTGTCTCAGGGCACCGTCTCGGATACGCGTATCGAACTGGGTGCGGCGTAGCGTCGGTTGGCGTGGTCAACGAGGGGCACACCGGCCCCGGCCGCACACCACGCGATCGCGTGCCCGTCAGGGGACGATGACGTCGCGTTCGATGGGATCGACCTGGACGCCGCGCTGCTTGAGCCAGCTCACGCCCCGCTGGAGCGTGCCCTCGTCGGCCTCCATCTCCAGGGCCACCCATCCGTAATCCGCCTTCACGTCGGCGCGCCGGATGTTGATGACGATGTCGAAGTCCTTCACCAGGCGATAGATAATCGGTTCCTGGATGAGGTCGGCGGGAAACGTCAGCCGCACGCGCAGGCGAGCCATGGCGAGCACCAGCGCTCAGGCCCCTCCGGCGATGGCGGGAACGATCGACACCTGGTCGCTCTCCTTGAGCACCGTCTTCTTGCCGTCGAGGAAACGGATGTCCTCTTCGTTCACGTAGATGTTGATGAAGCGGCGAAGCTCTCCGCCCTCGTCCACCAGGCGCTCGCGCAGCCCGGGGAACTGGCGCTCGAGATCGTCGACCACGGCGGCGACGCTGCCGCCCTTGGCCTGCACTTCGGCGGTGCCCTTGGTGAGCGCGCGCAACGGTGTCGGAATGCGTACCAGCGGCATTGAGCCTCCTTTAGATCAAAGGGGGCGCGGCTCCCCCTGCGACTTCAGAACGGTCAGGGCCCGATCGAACGCCGACAGCGTCGGACGGATCTTCACGTGCGTCTCCAGACGGTCGTAGAGCGCGTCGGGCGTCTTGAGCCCGTTGCCGGTGATGCAGACGACGATCGACTGATCTCGCGGGATGACGCCGGCCTCGATGAGCGTTTTGGTCGCGGCCACCGTGACGCCGCCCGCCGTCTCGGTGAAGATGCCCTCGGTCCGCGCCAGCAGCAGCATGCCCTCGATGATCTCCTCGTCGGTGGCGTGGGCGCCGAAGCCGCCGGAGTCCTTGGTCGTGCGGTACGCGTAGAAGCCGTCGGCGGGATTGCCGATGGCCAACGACTTGGCAATGGTCTTGGGCCGGACCGGCTTGAGCACGTCGGTGTCGTTCTTGATCATCGTGACGATCGGCCCGCAGCCCTCGGCCTGCGCGGCGTGCATGTGCGTGCGCACCGGGCCCTCGACGAGCCCGAGCATCTTGAGCTCCTTGATGGCCTTCCAGATCTTGGTGATGAGCGAGCCCCCGGCGCAGGGCACGACGATATGGTCGGGGGCGCGCCAGCCGAGCTGCTCGACGATCTCGAAGCCGTAGCTCTTGGAGCCCTCCGAGTAGTACGGCCGGAAGTTCACGTTGACGAACGCCCAGCGATACTTGTCGGCGATCTCCGAGCAGAGCCGGTTGACCTCGTCGTAGGTGCCCTCGACGGCCACCAGCGTCGGGTTGTAGACCAGCGTGGCCAGGATCTTGCCTTGCTCGAGGTCCGCCGGGATGAAGATGTACGACTTCATCTGCGCCTCGGCCGCGTGAGCCGCCACCGAGTTGGCCAGGTTACCGGTGGACGCGCACGCCACCGTGTCGAAGCCGAACTCGCGCGCTTTGGTCACCGCGACGGACACGACGCGGTCCTTGAACGACCACGTGGGATGGCAGACGGAATCGTTCTTGATCCAGATCTCGCGGCAGCCCAGCTCGTCGGCCAGGTTGCGCGCGCGGATCAGCGGTGTGAAGCCCACGTGATGGCCGACCGCGACGTCGCCGTCCACCGGGAGCAGGTCCTTGTACCGCCACATGCTGGGCGGCCCGGCGGCAATCGACTGACGAGTGACGACGCCCTTCAGCGCTTCGTAGTGGTAATCGACCTCGAGGGGACCGAAACAGAACTCGCAGACATGCACGGGAGCCGACGGGTAGCCGCGGCCACACTCGCGGCACTTCAAGCCTCTCAACTTCTCCATGAGCGCGTCTCCATCGGTAGGGGAATTGAGCCCCGAGTTGTACTGCACCGACAGCAAGACATTTCGCCTACTTAACAATGAACAGTGCGCGAAGTCAATCGGAGAACTCGACGACCTCCTCGATCGCGCAACTGAAGTATCATCCGTCGCCGTGGCGCGGAGCCGCCTCGTCCCGCTCGCGTTGCTCCTGGCGTATGGCCTCGGCTTCGGCGCTTCGGCGTTCGGATTCACACTCCCCGCGTTCGACGACCATCCCGGCCAGGTCTATCGGCTCTGGCACGTGCTCACGCGAGGCCCGGCGCCGTGGGCGTGGAACCCCGGCTGGTGGACGGGGTACCCCGAGATGCAGTTCTATCCGCCCGGCTTCTTCTATGTCGGCCTGCTCCTGCGCTGGCTCTCTCTCGGCGCGCTCTCCCCCCATCTGATCTACCAGGCCCTGCTGTGGCTGACGTGGCTGGCTCCCGGCGTCACCGTGTACGTCCTGCTCCTGCGCGCCGTCGGCAATGGTTGGTTGGCGCTTCCTGGCTCCCTGGTCGCGCTCACACTCTCGACGGGGGTGGCCAGCGGAGTGGAAGGCGGCGTTCACATCGGGATGCTGCCCGCGCGGCTCGGATGGGCACTGTTGCCCCTGCTCGCGCTCGTTCTCATCCGCTGGGCCGACGACGAGGGATCGCGGCCCTGGGGCCTCGCGCTCATCTCTCTGGCGGCGATCGTCGTGACTCACCCCGCGCACGTGCCGGCGGCGGCGGTGCTCGTTCTCGTGACGGCCCTCTCGGCTCCAGGATCGCGCGCGCGTCGGCTGCGCGAAGCCGCCGTCCTTCTGGTCGGCGCAGCAGCGCTCACGTCGTTCTGGTCCCTGCCGCTGCTCATACGGCTCGACCACACGCGAGCGCTCGCGTGGGGCCGGGTGACGATCGGCGACGTCGGCTCGCTGCTGGCGCGTCATCCGTTGCTGCCGCTGATCGTGCTGCTGGCGCTTCCGCTCGCCGGGGATCCGCGATCACCCGTCAGGATTCTCCAGCGCTGGCCCTGGGCGACAGCCCTCGTCGTGGTCGTCGACGCGCTCGTGCTGGAACCGCTCGGACTGCGATGGCTTCCCGCCGACCGGATCATCGACGGCATGTGGATCGCGTTCGTCGTCGCGGCGGGATCGACAGCCGGCGCGCTCATGCGACAGCGCGGATGGGCGTCGCCGGCGGCGATCGTGGCAGCGGTCGCCGTCGTCGCCGGACTGGGCGCGGTCGATCGCACGCTCGTGCTCTGGCCGCGGCCCGCCGACTGGCCGTCCTACGCGGCGACTGCGCGAGGTTACCAGCTCGAGGCGCTCTGGGGAGCGCTCCGCACGGTGCCGGCCGGGCGTGTCCTGTTCGTGAGGTCGAGCGTGCCACTGGTCTTCGGCCTCGAATGGTGGCGGCCCCACTCCCACGTCACGGCGCTCACGCCGATCCACACCGGGCGCGAGATCGTCAACGGCACCTTCACGCATCCCTCGCCGGTCGCCAAGCTCGTGTATGGCGGATCCGCCGACCCGGGCGCCATCACCACGCTCGTCGAGCGCGTGGACGGTCACTCACTCTTCGGCCGCGCCCTCGACAGACTGGACGCGACGACGTTCAACGCGCTTCTCGATCGTCTCGGCATCAGCGCCGTGGTGGTCCTCGACGAGGATCGGCCGGAGCTCAAGGCGCTCGCCGACGTCACCGCGTTCAAACAGCGCCCGCCCGTCGGGCCGTTCATCATCTTCGAGCGTCGCACGGCCACGACCATCCCGATCCACGTCGCCGGCGACCGCTGGAGCATCCCGGTCGAAGGCCAACCCGGCGAATGGGTGTCGCTGCACGTGGCCTACTATCCGCTCTGGCGCGCTCGCCGCAACGACGCCTCACTTGCCTCGCGTCACGGGCCGGCCTGGGACCTCGAAGTCAGGCTCGACGACGGGCGCGGTCCTGTCGAGCTGCGCTACCGCGCGACAGCCGTGGAGATGGGAGCGACGATGATCAGCGTCGCGGCGGCTGCGGTCTGGCTGGTGTGGTCCTGGCGAGCGCGGACACGCGCGAGCGAGCGGACGGTCACTCAGGCCCGATCGAGTGCGTGAAGAGCGCCCCGCCGTCGTCGTCGATGATCCGCACGGTGAGCCCCTCGCGCTCGATGGTGATCTCGCCGAAGTTGTTGATGCCGCCGCGGGCGAAGAGCGAGCGCGCGCTCAGTCCCTGGTCCAGCGGGCGCGGTCGGCCCGGCGTCGCCGACAACGGCCCCGCGATGAACTCGTGGAACGAGAAGCTCGGCGTGGGCTGATGGCGGATCACCTCGGCGTGGTGCACGTCGGCGGCGATGAAGATGACGTTCTTGATCGCGCGATCGCGCAGTGTCCGCAAGATCAGATCGCGCTCGACGGCGAAGCCGGTTGGGTGCTCCTCGGGGACGCCGAAGATGCTCGCGTTGGACCAGGAGTCGTGCGCGGCCGAAGTGCCCGTCGGCACCGAGAGCGGAACGCTCGAGACGATCACCTTCCAGGTGGCCGACGACGAGGTCACGCCGTCGAGCAGCCACCGCCGTTGCACGCCGCCCAGCATGGTCTTGTCGGGTCCGTCGGGGTCGCGATTCGAGCTGCGATACTGTCGCGTGTCCAGGATGAACACGTCGAGCAGTCGGCCCCAGCGGAAGTGACGGTAGAGGCGTCCGGGCTCCTCGGTGGGCCGCGCGATCGGCCAGTAATCGAGAAAGGCCTGCCGTCCCATCGTCATCAACGGCTCGCTGGGGCCCGAGAAATCGTTGCGGACCTCGTGATCGTCCCAGATCGGGAACACCGCGGTGGCGGCGTAGAACACGGACGCGGCCTGATCCTCGCGGTTGTACCGGTGCTTGTTGTGGAACCCGGGGAGCGTCGTCGCGATGAAGTCGGCGCCGGCCACCACGTCGGGCCCGCCGCAGCGGTGGTCGGCATACATGGTGTCGCCGACGAAGAGGAAGAAGTCCGGCTTGGCAGCGGCCATCGCGCGGAAGATCTTGTAACCGCCCTCCACCGGACGGCAGAACCTCACGCTCCCGAGGTCGCCGCTCCATACGAAGCGGACGCGAGCCGGCGCATCGGGAGGCGGCGCCGTGACGAATTCTCCGTCGGCGGTCACGCCGTTGCTCTGCACGCGGTAGGCCTGGCGCGTCCCAGGAGCGAGACCGGAGAGCGTGACCTGGCCGGTGAGGTCGCTCGCGGGCGTGACGGCGACGCTCGCCGTCGATGCCGGAGGCGCACCGGCAGCGCCGTAGGCGACGGTCACCGTGCCCGCACCCGCGCCGCGCACCCACAGCACCGCCGACGTCGACGTCACGTCCCCGACGGCAACGAGCACGACGGGCGCGGCCGCAGCGACGGATGCCGCAACGGCCAGGAGCGCGATGCCGATCAGGCGGAGGATGTGGTCGGTGGCGGAACTACGGGGCAACCGTCGACTTCAGGTAGGCCAGAACTTCGCGCTCGAACTGCTCGATGCTCTGACCGAAGGCGCGGCTGAAGTTTCCCTGACGATCCTGGCCGCGCGAGAACGAATGGAAGTACTCGACCACCCGTTCGAAGCCGTCACGCTCGATGAGGTAATCCGCCATGAGGAACGCCAACTGGTACGTGGGCAGCGAGCCCTCCTTGCGGTGGCGCACCGTGAACCCCCGCGGGGAGCCGAGCGTCTCGAGGTCGAGGCGAGCGGCAACGAGCGCTGCGTGATTGCGAATGCCGGACCGCGACACCGTGCGCCGCCGGTCCATCGAATCGAGGCCGAGGCGCTCGAGGACGCGGAAGGCGACCCACTCCGCCATGCCTTCGGCAAGCCATTGCTCGGCGAGACCTTCACCCTGCGCGAGCTCGATCTGACAGACGTGGGCCATCTCGTGGGCGATCAAGCGCAGCCACTCGCGGCCGGCCCGGTCGGCGCCCTCGTCGTTCAGAAGGAGCTGCCGGCGCTTGCCGATGCCGATGGCGAAGTCCGACAGCTCGGCGGCGCGCGCGGGCGACACGTTGGCGTCGTTGATGAGCCCGCGCTCGAACACGCGCCGGGAGTCGTAGACGTAGACCGTGACCTGCTCGGGCACCGCGAGATGGAGATCGCTCACGAGGATGGCGGCGATGCCACGGACGGCCTGTTCGTGGGTGGCCATGGCCCGGGCGCTTTCCGGGAGAGTCAGCACGCCCGGCTCGATCGTGACCGGTACGACGAGGCGGCCACTACCGCAGCCCGATACGAGCGCAAGAATCAAAAGAACGGACAGGCCCAGGTGTCTCGTATGAAAACCCTTTCCCACTCGGACGGGGATTCTTACACGAACTGCGACGAAGGGGAAGAGGATTTCACAAAAATGTTTGGAAGAAGTTCAATTGTGAAGCTGACAAGAAGTTGGGCGGCGAATGAATCGCCGCCTGTCGGAAAATTTAACAGTCGAATGAACTAGACCAGAGGGTCGTAGTTGAAATACTGGCCCGACGTGTCGAGGGGGACGAGGTGGTGCTGGAGCGTTCCGGGGAACATCTCCGCCAAACGCTCCACCGTCCAGCCTTCGGCATGATGCACTCGCATGATCGGGCGCATGTGCCCGAACAGCATGATCTCCTTCCCTCGCACCCCGATCACCTGGCCCGTGATGTCCTTGGCCGCATCGGAGGCCAGGAAGGCGGCCACCGGCGCGATGTGGGCGGGCGACATCTTCTTGATCTTCTCGACGCGAGCCTTCTGAGCGGCCGTCTCGGTCGGGATGGTGCCGATCATCCGCGTCCAGGCGAAGGGCGAGATACAGTTGGCGGTTACGTTGTAGCGCGCCATGTCCAGGGCCACCACCTTGGTCAGTCCGACGATCCCGAGCTTGGCCGCCGCATAGTTCGCCTGCCCTATGTTGCCGACGAGGCCCGAGGTGGACGTCATGTTGACGAAGCGCCCCGAGCGCTGTTCCTTCATCCGCGGCGCCGCGGCCCGGGTCACCGCGAAGGTGCCCTTCAGGTGAGTGTCGATGACGGCATCCCACTCCTCCTCGGTCATGTTGAAGATCATCCGGTCACGCAGGATTCCGGCGTTGTTGACGACGATATCCAGGCGGCCGAAGGCGTCGATCGCCGTCTGGACGATGCGCTCGCCGCCCGCCATCGTCGCGACCGAGTCGTAGCTCGCGACGGCCTGGCCACCGGCCTTCCGGATCTCTTCGACGACTTCGTTCGCCGGCGCCTGGGTCGTGCCCTGCCCTGCCTCGGAGCCGCCGTAGTCGTTCACCACCACGCGGGCGCCGAGCTGGGCCATCAAGAGGGCGATCTCGCGCCCGATTCCACGTGCTGCTCCGGTGACCACTGCCACCCTGTCCTTGAGGATCATGCGAGCCCCCTTGAGCTAAACCCGCAACGGCGGCGCACAAGATAGCAGAATTTCACCACTCGCCTCGAGGGGGCGGTGGTGCGGCACCAAACTGATGGGGAGGTTTGGAGGGGGCCGGGAGGCCCCCTCCAAGTTCATCTTCGGCGGGCGTCGAGCGCCGCGACGTAGGCGGCGCCCACGACGAACACGACCGCCGAGTAGTACACGAACATGATGAAGGCGACGAGGGCGGCGAACGGTCCATAGATCTGGTCGTAGACCCCGACCTGCCGGATGTAGAGCCGGAAGAGCTGCTTCGCGATCTCCCAGAGGATGGCGGCCACGATGCCTCCGGCCAGCGCGGGGCCGACCCCCACCCGCCGGTACGGCATGTAGCGGTAGCCGAGGTAGAACATCGCCGACGAGAGCCCGAGGCTGATCGCCAGCGTCGCCCACCTGATCCACTGCCCCGGCACGTGCACCGGCTCCAGCAGCTCCTGGACCCACTGGAGGATCCACGTCATCACGATGATGGCGAACAGGAAGATACCGAGCAGCAGCACCATCCCCGCGTTGACGACGACGTTCCGCACGAAGCTTCGTCCGCTGCGGATGCCGAGCATGCGATGCATGACGAGCCGGGCGGCGCCGAGGAGCGGCGAGGCGAAGACGACCAGCACCAGCGTTCCGACCGCGCCCGACGTCTTCCGAGTCTGCACGATGCGGAGGAGGATGCGCGCGATCTGCGTCCGGTACACGGGAAAGTTCCGGGCGAGCTGCCCGACCACTTCTTCCGCCGCCTGCTCCGAGGAGAGCACGAACCCGACGATCGAGACGCCGATCATCGTCAGCGGGATGAGGCTGACGAGAAAGAAGAAAGCGAGGCCAGCGGCGAGGAAGAGTCCATCGCCGGCGATGAACCGCGAGAACGCCCCGCGGACGCCGCCGAACATGCGCCGCTAGAGGATCCCGCGCACCATGCCGCCGTCCACCTGGATCACCACGCCCGTCACGTACGAGGCCTTCTCGGAGGCGAGGAAGACGCACACGTTCGCGAACTCCTCGGGCGTCCCGATCCGGCCCAGCGGAACGTCCTGGGCGCTCCGGGCCACGTATTCGTCCACTGGCATCCCCGCTTGCTTGGCGCCACCGAGGAAGCGATCGGTCATGATCCGCCCCGGGCACACAACGTTGATCGTGATGTTGTCCTTACCGAGCTCGGGCGCCAGCGTTTTGCTGAGGCCGGCCACGCCCGGTCGTACGGCGTTGGAGAGCAGGAGGCCGTCCACCGGCTGCTTGACCGACACCGACTGGATGGTGAGGATGCGGCCCCACTTGTGCTCGCGCATGAGCGGCGCGACCTCGCGGACCAGCCGCACCACCGACAGCAGCGACACTTCGAACGCGCGGTACCACTGCTCGTCGGTCATCTGGTGCAGCTCGCCCCGTGGCGGGCCGCCGCAGTTCGCCACGAGCACGTCGATTCTTCCGAACGTCTGCTTCGTGCGCGCGACGATCGATTTCACGTCCTCGGCCTTCGTCACGTCGGCCGTCATCGCGAGCACCTCGGCGCCGGTCTTGGCCCGCACCTCCTCGGCGGCGTTCTTGATGTCGCCCTCGGTACGCGCGCACATCGCGACGCGTGCGCCTTCAGCCGCGAAGCCCAGCGAGCACGCCTTGCCCATGCCCTTGCTCGCCGCCGTGACGAGCGCGACCTTGCCTCTCAGCCCCAGATCCATGCTCTGCTCTCCCCGCGCGTCATGAGCGGCGCCCGCACGTCACGGTCGACGGACGCGCGTCATCATCAGCGCACGCGCGTCAACGGTGCTCCGCGTGCCTATCGCTCGCCACCCTCGGTTCAACCCGAGCTGGAGCCATCGATAATTGTCGGCGCAGATGATACCCGAAGAAGTCGGAGACCCGGCGATGCGCATCGGCGTCGGCCGCGGGATCGTAGGCGACCGTCGCTCCGATCGCACCGGTCGCGTCGTCCTTGACCACGTTCGATAGAAACGTCCGCGCCTGCCCCTCGACGTCGAAGTAATGGAAGGCGCCGGGATAGACCACGATCGAGACGTCGGCCCCGCGCCCGCGCATCGACGCCGCCATCTCCGCGCACCGGCCGGCCGACGTCCAGTCGTCGCTGGCGCCAATGAGCACGAGCAGGGGCCGCACGGCGAGTTCGCCGATCAGCGACGGACAGCCGCCGGGATAGAGGCCGACGGCCGCGCGATACCCGGGCTCCGGCATCAGGACCCCACGCTGGCGTGCCCGCTCATGGCTGGGGCCATTGACGAGCGCCATGGCGAAGGCGCCTCCGTTGGACCAGCCGATGACGCCGACGTGATCCCGATCGACGTCACCGCGCGATTGGAGGTAGCGCAACGCGCCCACGCCATCGTCGAAGCGCTCGGTATTCATGACCTCGGGCGAGGCCGGCGAGCAGTCTTCCGTGATCCCTCGCGCGGCCCAGCTGTCCACGACGAGCGCGACGTAGCCGCGCTCCTTGAACCAGCGACCCCACTGCCGCGTCGACGGCAACACACCCTGACAGCCGTGGAGCAGTACCACGGCGGGAAACGGCCCGGTCCCTTCCGGCCGGTAGACCTGCCCCGGCACCTCTCTCGGCGTGGCGGGCGTCGCGTTGGGAAAGCGGACGGTGGACGAGGCGCAGCCAGTGAGGACCAGCCAGACAACCGCGAGCCCGACCACGCGCGGCACGGCTTTCAGCATACATCCGTGACGGGTACAATCCGATCGATGAAGTCACCGGTCCGCGCGATCGTCTATTCCGACTATCTCTGACCGTGGTGCTACCCGGCGGCGGTCCGCCTCCGGCGCCTCGAAGAAGAGTTCGGGGATTCGCTCGTGCTCGAGCACCGCGCGTTTCCCCTGAGGCCGGCGCCCGATCCGACCGCGTCGTTCAAGGGCACGTATCGCGAGCAGGCGTGGCTACGCTGCGGTGAGATGGCCAAACCCGACGGGATCGCCTTCAATCCGTGGCCGCACGCCGAGCACTATCCGAACTGGAGCCTGCCCGGGCTCGAGGCCGCCAAGTGCGCGGCGCTCCAGGGCCCCGAGGCGTTCGACCGCCTGCACCTCCAGCTCTACCGCTCCTTCTTCACCGAAAGTCGCAACATCGCCGAACCGGCTGAAGTGGTGAAGATCGCGGGCGAAGCAGGCCTCGATGCCCAGCGCTTCCTCGCTGATTACCGGGACGGCGCCGGACGCGACGGCGTCGTCAAGGACTACACGGAAGCTGTCGAGGAAGGCGTACGCTCGATCCCGACCGTCGTCTTCCCTGATACGGGTCGCGCCCTCGTCGGCCTCGTCGACTTCGAGCACTACCGCGCGGCAATCGCGGAAGTAGCGCGCTGAGCTCGCGAGACACGCCCGGACTCGTCGCCGGGCACCTCGCCCACGACGGCCGGGCAGTCCGGCTCTATTTCCGCGAGCCCGCCGGCCTGAAGACCGAGACAGCCGCCCTTCAGCCGTTCCTCCTGGCTGCCGATCGATCATTGGTCGCCGATATTTCCGGCTTGACCGATCTCATCGAGCTCGAAGGCCGGGGCGCCCTTCGCTGGCTCGCCCGGTTCGAATCGTGGGGGAGCGTCGTGGGGGCGCGAGACCGTTGCCGAGAGCGGAGTGGTCCCGGGCCGAGCCCACCTGAGCCTGCCTATCTCTTTCTTCCCGACCCGATGCATCAGTACCTCCTGCTGTCCGGACGCACATCGTTCGGCGGGATGAGATTCACGGACCTCCGACGCCTCGCGCTCGACATCGAGGTGGTGACGACCGAGGGCTTCGAGTTCCCCAGCTCGGCTCGCCCCGGCGATCGCATCGTGGCGATCGCTCTCGCCGACTCCACCGGCTTTCGCCAGGTGATCCGCGGCGATCACCTCGACGAGGCGGCCTTGCTCGAGGAGTGCGTACGAATCGTGCGCGAGCTCGATCCCGACGTCATCGAAGGCCACAACATCTTCCGCTTCGACCTCGAGTATCTCGAGGCTCGCGCGCGCCGCCACGGCGTCACGCTCGGGTGGGGCCGCGACGGGAGCGCCCTGGCGGGCCGCCCGGCGCGACTCCAGATCGCCGAGCGGGCGATCGGCTACCGCCGCTACGAGGTCGCCGGCCGCCACATCATCGACACGTGGATCCTGGCCCAGCTCCACGACGTCGGCGTCCGGGACCTGCCCGGCTTCGGGCTCAAGGAGATCGCCCGCCATCTCGGCGTGGCGGCAGCCGATCGGACGTACGTCGACGCCGCCACGATCCCCGAGCTGTTTCGGGACGATCCCGAACGCCTCATGGCCTACGCGCTCGACGACGCCGTGGAGACCCTCGGCGTCGCCGGCCGGCTGGCGCCGCCGGTGTTCGCGCAGGCCCAGCTCGTCCCGTTCGACTATCAAGCAACGGCGCTCCGCGGCGCCGCCGCCAAGATCGACGCCCTGATGCTGCGCGAGAGTCTCCGCCTTCGCCACGCCGTGCCGTTGCCGGGGCCGCCCGCTCCCGTCGGCGGCGGCCACGTCGCGCTCTTCCAGCAGGGCGTCGCCCGCCCGACGTTGCACGTGGACGTCACGTCGCTGTATCCGTCGTTGATGCTGGCCCACGGCATCGCGCCCGCGTCCGACGAGGCGGGTATCTTCCTCACGCTCCTCCGCGAGCTCACCGATCGGCGGGTGACCGCCAAGCGGCTGGCGCGCGACGCCTCGACCGCGCTCGAGCGCCAGCATCACGGCGCCCTCGCTCAGTCCTTCAAGATCCTCATCAACGCCTTCTACGGCTACCTCGCGTTCAGCACCGGCCACTGGAACGACTTCGCGGCGGCCGACCGCGTGACGACGCACGGTCGCGAGGTCGTGACGGGGATCATCGACCGACTCACGGCACTCGGCTGCGTGCCCCTGGAGGCCGACACCGACGGCGTGTATTTCGTTCCTCCCCCCGATCACCGGCTCGACAACGACGACACCCTGCTCGAGCAGATCGCGGCGAACCTGCCCGACGGCATCCGCCTCGAGCTCGACGGTCGCTACGTGGCGTTCTTCTCGTACAAGCTGAAGACCTATGCGTTGCTCGATGAGCGTGGCCGCGTGACCTTGAAGGGCTCGGGGTTCCGGTCGCGCGGCCTCGAGCCCTTCCAGCGCCGGCTCATCGAGGAGATCGTCCGGCTCCTGCTCGAGAGCCGCGGCAAGGAAGTTCGAGCGGTGATCGATCGCTGGCTCGAGGACTTCGCACGGCGACGGGTCCCGGCGAGGCTCTTCGCGCGCACGGAAACGCTGGGTGACACGCTGGAGGCGTACCGTGAAAAGATCGCCGCGGGTGTCCGGAGTCCCGCGGCCTCGTACGAGCTCGCGGCGGCCGCTGGCCGGGCCTGGCAACCCGGTGATCAGATCTCGTATTACGTCGCAGGCCGCGGCGTGAACGTTGCGGTCAACGAGCACGCGCGACTGCTCAGCGAATGGAGCGCGGAGCGTCCTGACGAGAACGTCGAGTACTACCAGGCGAAGGTGGCAGAAATCTGGGCGCGCTTCCGGCCGTTCGCAGAGGACGGGGGTCTCCGGCCGCCGTTGGACGACGAGCCCTCGCCGCAGCTCGATCTCTTCTGAGAGAAGAGCCCGAGATTTCCCCGGGCCCTTCCGGCTCGCTCACATCAAGGAGTGTTCAGCGCCGCCAGCTTCCGCCGCCAGAGCCCCCGCCCGGACGCGGGCCGCGTCCACCACGGTCGCCGCCCCCTCCGCCGCCGGGGCTGCGCTGTGGCTGGGGACGGGCCTCGTCGACGACCAGGTTCCGATCGCGGAAGAGCCGACCATTGAGTACCTCGATAGCCTTTGATGCCTCTTCCTTCGTCGCCATCTCCACGAAGCCGAAGCCGCGCGGACGACCGGTGAACTGGTCCGTGATGATGCGCACCGTTTCCACGTTTCCGGCCTGAGCGAACAACTCGCGCAGATCTTCTTCCGTGGCCTGGAACGAGAGATTACCGACGAACAACTTTGCGGGCATCGCACGAACCCTCCTGCCCTTTGTGAAAGCGGCCGAGCTTGGGCACTCCCCCGATTCCCGAACAGGCGCCAAGAGTAGTGACAGGAGGTAACGCCTGTCAAGGTCACTTCGACTACCTCATAAATACACGCCGCGGCTCGATCCGCCGTCCACCGTAATACAGATTCCGGTCAGGAATGAGGCTCTCGCCGATACGAGGAAGCACACGAGATCAGCGACGTCCTCGGGTGTCGCGATTCGACCGAGCGGATAGGCCCGCTCAGCTTCAGCCTGCATCTGCTCCGGCGTCTTGCCCGCGGCCGCCGCCTGCTGAGCGATGAGCGAATCCCAACGCTCCGTGCGAGTCGCAGCCGGTGAGACAGCCGTGACCAGGATGCCGTGAGGCGCGCCGAGATCGGCGAGGCCCTTCGTGAAATTGATGAGCGCAGCGTTGGCGGCGCCACCCGGCAAATACGTCGGACTCGGATTACGCGCCGCCGCCCCGATCACGTTGCAGATCCGCCCACCGCCGTGCGACTGCATGATCGGGAACACGGTGCGCGACATCCGGATGTAGCCGTGGAGCTTCAGGTTCCAGTCCATCAGCCACTGCTCGTCCGGCGTCTTGAGAAAATCGCCGCCCCGGATGGCCCCCGCGTTGTTGACGAGGATGTCGATCGTACCGAGTCGATCGCGGGCGGCGTCGACGGCACGGCTGACTTCTTCCAGTCGCGAGAGATCCGCCGCCACCGTGGCCGGAGCCGTGCCGGCCGTGCGTTCGATGTCACGCGCCGCCGCGTCGAGCGACGCTGCACTCCGTGAACAGATCGCCACGCGCGCGCCTTCGCGGACCAGCGCCGCCGCGACCGCACGTCCGATACCACGACTGCCGCCCGTGACCAACGCCGTCTTACCACGCAGACCGAGTTCCATCAGGACGTCCTCCGTCGGGGAAAATCGGGCGCGGTCGGCCCATCGGTCAGCCGCGCAATGGTCGCCCGCGCCGCCCGCGCGAACGCGTCACAGTCGATCCCGGCCACGCTGCGGCCGCGAGTCCGCGTCGTCCCGTCATCGAGCAGGGCCCGCGCGCCGGCGAGGTTGCCGTTGGCGAGATGCTGGTAGCCGACCGCGATCTGGATCAGGCCCTGCAGGGCCTCGCGCTCGTCGCCGTGCGCGCGCACCCAGTACGGCTCGAGCAGCTCGTGGACTTCGAAGGCGAGCCCGGCGTCGAACAGGACGGCGGCGCGGGCCAGCGCCTCCGCGAGCGACGGCTCGGCGGCGCCCAGCGGCAGGGCGGCGAGCGCCCGCGTCGCGCTCTCCGCGCGCTGTCGAAGCAGCACGTTCGCGCCCTGTCCCTCGGCACCGAGCCACTCGGTCTCGTCGGCGTCGCCGTCCGCCACGCCAGCCAGGCGCTGCCGCGCGGACGCGTCGTGGAGCGCGGCCAGGATCGCGGTGGCCAGCCGGTTGCGCGCGGGCAAGGGCAACGTCGGGATCACGCGAAGGGTGGAGTCACCGACGCCTGGGCCGGCGGTGCGGCGGCGCGCGCGCGGGGGCGTGCGCGAATGCGATCGACACGACTGCCCGCGATGAGATCGTGCAGCGCGCGCTTGTCGCGCCGCAGCCCGGCCATGATGAAGCCCATCGCCAGCGGAGCCGCCGAGACGAAATAGGCGACGTAGCGGAGCAGCGCGGCGCCGAGCGGAAGCGGCGCCCCGTCGGCACCGACGACGCGGGCCCCCATCAGCATCTTGCCGATCGTTTGCCCATCCATGGTGTGCAGCACGGTCGTGTACACGCCGGCGAACACGAGCGTGAAGACGTCGGCCAGGATCCGGACCACGAGCGTCGCGTCGCCGCTGTCGAAGTCGCGCACGTCGTCGCCCCACCAGCGATAGGCCGCGAAGCGGAAGGAATGCTCGGCGACGTAGAAGACGACGAAGTCCACGAGGAGCGCCGCCGCGCGGATCCAGAAACCGGCCGGACGCGGCGTCTCGTGAGGGAGCACGGTGGTCACGGCGTCTGTATAATACGCTCCATGATTTCGGTGCGGGATGGGCAAAATCGCATCCTGGCCCAGATCGATCGCAGCACCGCTCCGGAAATTCTTCCCCTCACGTCCGCGCTCGGTCGCGTGCTCGTCGAGAACGCGCGCGCGCCTTTCGACGTTCCGCCCACCGACAACTCCGCCGTCGACGGATACGCGGTCGGCGCCACCGACATTCCCGCGAGCGGCACGCGCGAACTGACCGTCGTCGCCGATCTGCCCGCGGGCGCCGTGTTCCCCGGTGCGCTCGCCACCGGTCAGGCCGTGCGCATCATGACGGGCGCCCCGATCCCGACGGGCGCCGACACGGTGTACCCGCAAGAGATCGTCGAGCGCAGTGGATCACACGTGCGCGTCGGGCCCATCGAGCGCGGCATCAACGTGCGCCACCGCGGCGAAGACGTGATCGCCGGCACCGTCGTGATCCCCGGCGGCAGCGTGCTCCGGCCACAGGAATTGGGGCTGCTCGCGTCGCTCGGCCACACGCAGGCGCTGGTGGCTCAGCGCCCGCGCGTCGCCCTGCTCTCCACCGGTGACGAGGTGGCCGAGCCGGGCACGCCGCGCAAGCCGGGCCAGATCTACGACGCCAATCGCTTCACGCTACGCGGCTTCGTCGAGCAGTGCGGTGGCAGCGTGACCGACCTCGGGATCGTGCCCGACGAGCGCGACGTCCTGCGCGCGCAGTTGCTCGAGGCGAGCCGGATCGCCGACGTGGTGATGACGTCCGGCGGCGTCTCGGTGGGCATCTACGATCTGGTCAAGGCCGTGCTCGGCGAGATCGGCGGGATCGACTTCTGGCAGGTCGCGATGCAGCCGGGACGGCCGCTGGCCGTCGGCCGGATCGGCGACGCGCACTTCTTCGGCCTGCCCGGCAACCCCGTGGCCTCGTCGTTGACGTTCATGCTCTTCGTCCGTCCCGCGCTCTTCAAGCTGGCCGGGCGCCGGCGCCTCTTCCCGGAGGCCTGGCAGGCGCGCGCGATCGAGCCGATGAGGAAGAAGACGGGACGGCGGGAATTCAAGCGCGGCGTCCTCAAGTTCGCCGACGGCGGCTGGGAAGTGAGGACGACGGGGCCGCAGGGCTCCGGCATCCTGTCGTCGATGGTCACCGGAAATTGTCTGATCGTGCTGGAGGAGGATCGGGGCGACGTGGCAGCCGGTGAGGCGGTGACGGTGGAGCCGTTCGTGTGTGAGTGATCTCCGGCCCGGCGTCCGGGTCGAGCTGATCGACCGCATCAAGCCGGACGTCCGCGACATCGTTCGCGACGGCGCCCGACGCCTGCCGCACCTCGCCTATGCCGACGTGAGGATCGAGATCATCGAGGCAAAGTCGGCGACGGCTGAGAACGGCGGCGGGAAGTCGAGCAGCGACGACTACGCGTTCGGCCTCGGCGTCCGCGTGCTGGCGGGCGACCGCGCGCTGGCCCCGGGGTATCTCGGCCTCGCGCTCGGCGCGGCCGACGTCGAGGATCTGCCCCGGGTCATCCGCGACGCCCTCGAGCGCGCCTACCGGCGCGCCCTCGTCAACGCCGAGATGAAGGCCGACGCGCGCGAGAAGTTCGGGCCGCTCGGCGCCGCGCTGGCCGACACGCGGCTCCATCCGATCGACGCCCTCGAGGACACGGTGGCCGCGGTCTACGAACGCGATCCACGCGCGATGCGCATCGAGGACATCCTCGCCTACACCGTCGACATCTCGCGGCAGGTCGCGGCCGTGGACCGCCGGCTCACGTACAACTGGATCGCCACGCTCACCCAGCTCTCCCGCGAGCTGTTCGCCTCGTCCGAAGGCAGCCTCATCGATCAGGCGTTCGCATTGACCCAGGGGAGCTGCTCCGTGGTCGGCCTGTCGGGCGCCGTGAGCCAGGATCTCTACGACGTCGTCGGCCATCAGCGCGGCTGGGAGATCCTCGAGCGCGGCGTCGACGAAGCGCTCATTCGCTTCCCGGCCTTTCCGGAGTTTTGCCTGGACCTCGCGCGCGAGGCCGTCGCCCTCAGCGAGGCGCCGGCGCTGCCGACCTCCGAGCGCGAGGTCGTCGTCGTCACCGATCCGCACTACAACACGCTCGTGTCTCACGAGATCATCGGCCATCCGGTCGAGCTCGATCGCGCTCTCAAGATGGAAACGGCGTACGCCGGCCGCTCCTGGCTGCTCCGGGGTCTCGACCAGCACCAGGTCGGCAAGCAGATCGCGTCACCGCTGGTGACGGCGTTCTCCGACCCGGGCCTGCCCGGCTACGGTCACTATCGCTACGATCACGAGGGAACGCCGGCGCGACGCGTGGTCCACATCGCCGAGGGCGTCTTCCGCGGCTTCATGAACAGCCGCCAGACGGCGGCGCTCTTCGGCGGAGAGCCGAACGGCCACTACAAGGCGACCGAGCCCGCGATGGTCCCGCTCATCCGGATGTCGAACACCGTCTTCGCCGGCGGTGATCGCGACCCGCGCGCCATCGTCCGGGAGGTCGACCACGGGTACTACATCGCGGGCCACCGCATCCCGTCCATCGCCGAGAGCCGCGAGAACTTCCGCATCTCGGCCCGGCGCGTCTACGAGATCGAGAAGGGCGAGCTGGGACGCCTCTACCGAGACGGCGGCATCGCCGCCGACAGCCGCGATTACCTGATGAACGTGGATGCCGTCGGCTCCGACTTCCTGCTCTACCCGATTCCGAACTGCGGCAAGGGCCAGCCCATGCAGACGAAGAAGCTCGGCAACGGAGGACCGACGATGCGCAGTCGGGCGAAGGTCATCGGGAGCTGACGTGCGCCGGCCGCTCGTGATCATCGTCGCGGCCGCCCTGCTCCTGGTCGGCGCCGCACCCGCCGCGCCACCCGATGCTCCCGTGAGCTACATCGGCGTCGAAGAGCTGAAGCTCCGGCTCGATCGCGGCGAGAAGCCCGACATCATCGACGTCAGGACGTGGCAGGAGTACCGCGAGCGCCACATCAAGGGCGCGCGCTCGATTCCGATCCGAACCCTCAGCGATCGCGCCCAGGAGATTCCCCAGTCCGGCCTCGTCGTCTTCTATTGAACGTGCCCCCACGCCCTGGCCCGGGGGGCCAGCAACATCATGTACGTCCTCGGCTGGCGCAACCAGCGCGTCCTCGACGAGGGGCTGCCCGGTTGGTACCAGCACGGCTACCCCATGGAGGGCACGGACGTCCCCGGGCCACGCTCGTGAGTCGCGCGTGACCGCCACCGAGCTGGCGAAGGCGGCGCAGGACGCGTTCGCATTCGTCAGCGCCCAGCCGGGCGTGACGGAAGTGGAGGTCTTCGCGGCGTCGAACGCAACGCTGCTGACGCGTCTGAACTACACCTCGCACATCCCGTCCAACGGCGTGGAGGAGCCGAAGTCCGCCGCATCGCGGGGCCTCGGGCTCCAGGTCGTGTTCGCCGGGTCGGGTGGCGGCGCGAGCATCGGTTTCGGCAGTGAGGCGGCCGACCTCACCGTGCGCGGCGCCGAGCGCGCGCTCGCCAAGGCCCGCCAGGCGGCGGTCGTCGATCCCGAGTTCGTCTCGCTGCCCCGTCCCTCGCCGCGTCAGGCGCGCACGCTGACGAACTATCACGATCAGCGGCTGATGGCGCTCGACGACATGAGCCTCGTCGAGAGCGGCTGGCGGGTCGTGGGCGGCGGCCTGCGGACATTCCTGGCCTCGTCGCGGCTGGCCGAGCTGGCCGGGAGCGACGAGGGCCTGCGCGCGCTCGGCCTCATTCTGGGCGGTGACGTCACCGTGTTGCAGGAGCGCGTGGCCCTGATCTCGACGGCGATGCCGCGCGTGCAGACCGACGAATCGACGCTCATCACCGCGTTCGTCACGGCGATGGTGGAGGCGCGCCAGGCCAAGGGCTCGGGCTGGTCCACCGGCACGCGCCTCGACGAGTTCACCGACGAGGCCGGAGTGGAAGCCGCCCAGAACGCCGTCGCCTCCATCGGCGGCGCCCGCGTGCCCTCGGGCGAGTACACGATCGTGTTCGGGCGCCAGCCGGTGACCGACCTGATCAACAACCTCGTCGTGCCGGCCTGCATGGCCAGCTCCTTCTACTCGTCGAGCACGCCGTTCCTCGGCCGGCTCGGCCGGGCGATCGCGTCGCCCCGACTGAACGTCTACGACGACGGCGCCCACCCCGGCTTCATGGGCAGCAAGGGCATCACGTGCGAGGGCTTGCCGACGGGGCGCACCGACCTGATCCGGGACGGTGTGCTGGTCGGTTGTCTCAGCAACTGGTACGAGACCCAGCGACTGCTCCGCGATCCCGAGCTCCTGACCAAGCTCGGCGCCCAGGGACCCGTGGCCGAAGCTGCGCTGAGCCCGCGCAACGGCTTCCGCTTCGGCGACGGCGGGGGCCGTCAGTTCGACAACCAGCCCAGCGTCGCCGCGTCGAACGTCGTCGTGGAAGGCGCCGATCCGGTCTCGCGCGAGGAGCTCGTGCGCCACGTGCGCGACGGGCTCTACATCGGCCGCATCTGGTACACGTATCCGATCAACGGCCTGCGGGCCGGTGATTTCACCTGCACCGTCGTCGGCGACTCGTACATCATCCGCGATGGCCGCCTGGCCGAGCCGCTGCGGCCGAACGTGATCCGGATCAACGACAACATCGCCAACATCCTCACCAACGTCGTCGGCGTCACCAAGGACGTGAAGGGCACGATCGTGTGGGCCGCCGACGAGGTCGTCTACGCGCCGGAGATCGCCGTGTCGCGCGTGCGCGTGGACGCCATCGCCGGCTTCATGGAGGAGCTGCCCTGATGCCAGACGCCCGTCTCGAGTCCATCGCCCGCGAGTGCCGCGTGCAGATCATCCGCATGCTGACCCACGCCGGCTCCGGCCATCCCGGTGGCTCGCTGTCGGTCATCGACCTCGTGGTGTCGATCATGTTCGGTCGCATGCGTCACGATCCGAAGCGTCCCGACTGGCCCGAGCGCGATCGCCTGATCCTGTCCAAAGGCCACGCGGTGCCCGCGATGTACGCGGCGATGGCACGCGCGGGATACGTTCCCGAGGAGCGCTTGATCACGCTGCGCAAGCTCGGCAGCCCACTCCAGGGCCATCCCGATCGGATGGCGCTGCCCGGCATCGAGGCGGCCACCGGCTCGCTCGGCCAGGGCCTCTCGATCTCGCTCGGAATGGCGCTCGGCTTTCGCCTCGGCGGGAAACCCAATCGCGTGTACTGCATCCTCGGTGACGGCGAGATCCAGGAGGGTCAGGTCTGGGAGGCGGCCATGGAGGGACCGAAGCTCGGTCAGCCCGGGCACGGCCTCGGCAACCTGACGGTGATCCTCGACGAAAACCGCATCCAGCTCGACGACTTCGTGGCGAAGATCCTCGACCTCGAGCCGGTGGTCCAGAAGTGGCAGGCGTTCGGCTGGCCGGTGATCGAGATCGACGGTCACGACCTCGATCAGATCGGCAAGGCGCTCGATCAGGCCCAGGCCCACACCAACGGCCCGACGTTCATCGTCGCCCATACCGTCAAGGGCAAGGGCGTCTCGTTCATGGAGAACAACCCCGAGTGGCACGGCAAGGCTCCCAAGCCATCGGAAGCCATTGCGGCCATCCGAGAGATCCTCGGCGTCAGCGCTGCCGGTTGGGACGGCTATCTCGCCAAGGACAGCGCGACGGCCGCCATCGTCGCCGAGCTCAGCGCCCTCGACAAAAAGTAAGGAGCCACGATGCCCGCGAAAGCCACTCGCGCCGCCTTCGGTGAAGCGCTGCTCGAACTGGGTGCCCGCGACGAGCGCATCGTCAGCGTGGACGCCGACCTCTCGAAGTCGACGATGACCGTGAGCTTTGCCAAGAAATTCCCCGGCCGAGCCTTCAACGTCGGCATCGCCGAGCAGAACGCCATCGGCATCGCGGCCGGCCTCGCGCTGGCCGGCCAGATCCCGTTCGTCTGCTCGTTCGCCTGCTTCCTGGCCGGCCGCTTCGAGACGATCCGCATCTCGGTCGCCTACACCAACGCCAACGTCAAGCTGGTGGGCACGCACGCGGGGATCGCGATCGGCGAGGACGGCTACAGCCAGATGGGCCTGGAGGATGTTGCCTGCCTGCGCGCGCTGCCCAACATTCCCATCATCCAGCCCGCCGACGAGCACGAGACGAAGCAGGTCATCGCCTACGCCGTCGAGCACGAGGGCCCGCTCTACCTCCGACTCACCCGCCAGAACATGGAGCCGGTGTGCCCGCCCGACTCGCGCTTCCGTCTCGGCCGCTGGCTCACGCTCAATGCCGGCGCCGACGTGACGCTGGTCGGCTCGGGCGGGCCGATCGCCAACTGCCTGGCGGCGGCGAAGATCCTGGCCGCCGACGGGATCTCGGCCGAGGTCGTCAACGCGTCGTCGATCAAGCCGCTCGACGAGGAGGCGCTCCTGGCCTCGGCCGGACGAACGGGTCACATCGTGACGGTCGAGGATCACGCGATGGCGGGCGGGCTCGGCGGCGCCGTCGCCGAGCTGCTCTCCGAGGTGCTGCCGACGCCCCTCAAGCGTCTGGGCGTCCAGGGCTTCGGCGAATCGGGCGACGCCAAGAGCCTCTACGCCAAGCACGGACTGGATCCGGCCGGCATCGCCGGCAGCGTGAGAAAGTTCTTGAACCGCTGAGCGCGCCGACCCGAGAGGGCAGCGCTCAGATCGAACGGACGAAGTACACGATCCCGAACGTGATCGCGGCCACGCCCGAGCCCAGCGCCAGCGCGCGATGGGCGTGCCGGAAGCGCAGCGCCAGCGCGACCGGATAGGTCATCACCGCCGTGAGCGCGCTCATCCCCGCCACCGTCCCGAGCGCGAACACTCCGAGATAGACGAAGCCCTCGAGCGGAGCGCGCAGCGTCGCGAGGACGAGCAGCGACACGGCGGCCGTTCCGGCCAGCCCGTGCAGCGCCCCGATCCCCAGCGCCCGGAGCGCGACCGGCCGCGCGCCGCCGAGCACGCTCAGCAGCGACGGCTCGGGGTGAACGTGCGGATGGGCGTGGACGTGACCGCCGTGCTCGTGAGGGTGGCTGTGGAACGCCGCGCCTTCTCCGTGATCGTGATCGGCGAGCAAGTGCCCGGGCGCCGCGCCACCGAACTCGCGCAGCGCGTCGCGCAGTCTGAACACGCCGAGGGCGACGATGGCGGCCGCCACCATGAGCTCGAGTCCCGTCGTCAGCGCCTCGGGCAGCGTGACGTTGAGGAGGATGACGCCGCCGCCGGCCAGCGTCAGCGTCACGGCGTGACCGAGGCCCCACAGCACGCCGACCAGAACGCCGTCGCGGAACCGCCGCGAGCGCGTCACGATCGTGGCCACCGCCACCAGATGATCGGCGTCCGTCGCATGCTGGAGCCCCAGGACGAAGCCGAGCGCGACCGCGGGACCGAGCGTCGTCATGTCGTCGTGCGCTTACTCCGACATCTTGAGCAGCAGGCCGGAGCTGCGGGCGTGACGGAGCGCCGCCGCCAGGGCCAGATGGGCGAGCAGCGCATACGCGGCGGCCAGCGCGAATCCGATGGCGATCGGATGCGCGAACTCCGACGCGAAGCCGTAGTGGGCGCGATAGGCGTCGAGAAAATGGGTGAGCGGGATCGCCGAGGCGACCGCCGCCACCGGCGGGGGGAGCACCGACACCGGATAGTAGATGCCGGCCAGCAGCAGCACGAAGTTGGCGCTCGCCCAGGCGAAGGCCTCCGCGCGGTTGCCGAAGAGCGTGATCAGCGCGCAGACCGCGACGCCGATGATCCACGCGGTCAGGAAGCAGCCGGCGAGGAACGCCAGGAGCGCACCCGCCCCCGGCGCGAGCACGTTCACGCCGAACGCCCACCACCCGAGCACGGCGAGAATCAGGAAGATGACGACGCCCCGGCCCATGCCGACGATCCACGAGCCGAGCGTCAGGTGCCGGAGACCGATGGGCGCCAGGAACTGGTGCTTGATGGACTTCGACCACACGTCGAAGAGCACGGCGTAGGCGACCTCGAGCTGACACACCTGCACCACCGACAACGCGATGGTCCCGAGCAGCACGAAGGCGGTGGCGTCCTGGCGCAGCTCCAGGAAGCGCGTCATGAGCCCGATGGAGACGACGCCGACGATCGGCCAGAACAGCAGCTCGAAGAAGAAGAACACGTTGCGCGTCGCCATCAGCAGATTGCGGATGGCGAACGCCCAGACCGCGACGGCCTCAGCGCGCCAGCTCAACGAAAACCTCCTCCAGCTCGGGCTCCCTCACCTGGACGCTCTTCACGGTTCGGCCCTCGGCCAGGAGCTGACGCAGCAGATCGGGCAGCCGCTTCTCGGCGTCGTCCACGGTGCACTCGACCCATCCGTCACTCTCCGCGCAACGCAGCACGCCCGGCGCGGTCCGAAGCCAGGTGGCCCGCGGCTCGACGCGCAGGGCGATCACGTCGCCGAGGCCGATCTGGCGCTTGAGGTCGTCGGCCGTTCCGTGGGCGAGGATGCGGCCGCCCTTGATGAAGGCGATCTCGTCGCACAGCTCCTCGGCCTCGCGCATGTAGTGCGTCGTCAACACGATGGTCATGCCCCGCTCGCGGCGCAACGACGCGATGTGGGCGCGCACCCGCACCGAGACGTCGGGGTCGAGGCCGAGCGTGGGCTCGTCGAGGAAGAGCAGCTCGGGCTCGTTGACGAGCGCCTTGGCCAGCGCCAGACGCTGCTTGAGGCCGGTCGACAGCTCGTTGTACTGCGCGCGCCGATGACTGGTCAGCTCGAACGTCTCGATCAGCTCGTCGACCCGCCGCCGCAGCGTGGCGCCGTAGAGGCCGTAGAGCCGGCCGTAGAACGCCACGATCTCGCCGACGCGCAGACTCCACAGGAACGACGGCCGTCCACTCGCCATGTTGAGGCGACGGCGAAGGGCCGGGGCGTCGCGGACGACGTCGTGGCCGAGGATCGTCACGGATCCACGGTCGGGAGTGAGCAGCGTGGCGAAGATCGACAGCAGCGTGGTCTTGCCCGCGCCGTTCGGCCCCAGCACGCCGACGATGGCGCCGCGCGGGACGGCAAGCGAGACGCCGCGCAACGCCTCCGTGTGCCGCCGGCGGATCCAGCCGGCGCGGAACGTCTTTTCGACATCGCGCGCCTCGATCGCCAGCATGGAGCTGAATGGTAACATGCGCTCCATGACCGCTCCGGGCGAGTGGCGTTGCCGCGCCGCCGATCTCGGACCTCGAACCACCGCCACGTTACGTCTGACCTGCGGCGGTCGTTCGCTGGACGGCCTCGTGGTCAACCACGACGGCGCGTACCACGCCTACGTCAATAGCTGTCCGCACGTGGGCACGCCGCTCGACCTCTGGCCCAACGAGTTCTGGAGCGAGGACGGCCGCCTCTTCGTCTGCTCGACCCACGGCGCCCTCTTCGAGCCGGACACGGGGAACTGCGTGGCCGGGCCATGCGCGGGCGACGCGCTCACGCGCCTGGCCATCCGGCGCGACGGCGAAGACGTCGTCGTCTCCTGTCCCGACGCATGACGGGCGGGCGCCTCGAGGTCGAGGAAGCCAATGCGCGCTTCTATCGCGCGTTCGAGGCCCTCGATCTCGCCGAGATGGAGAAGGTCTGGGCGCACGGCGAGCACGTCAAGTGCGTGCACCCGGGCTGGCCGCTGCTGGCCGGATGGGAGAACGTGCGCGCGTCCTGGGAGGCCATCTTCCACAACACGGGCGAGATCCGCTTCACCGTCGGCGACGTTCAGCTCGCCGTCTCGGGCAGTCTCGCCTGGGTCACCTGCACCGAGAACATCCTCTCCCAGGTGCGAGGCCGCGTGTCGGTCACGTCGGTCATCGCGACGAACATCTTCCAGCGCGAGGCCGACGGCTGGAAGATGGTGCTCCACCACGCCTCGCACGTCGTCGGCTCACCCGGCGCCGAGGCGTGAGGGCCTGGGGGGCCCCATTTCGGGGCCCCCCATTTCCTAGGTCAACTTCGTGTAGCGCGCGCGGAGGCTGTCGAAGCGCCGCGAGCGCCTCAGCCCCATGCGGTGCAGCGAGAACCAGAAGAGCATCGTGATGATCTTGATTCCGTAGACCGTCGAGGCCGAGAAGCTCGCCGAGGAGGCTTCCGGGAAGTAGCGCGTGGGCACCGCGATCTCGCTGATGCGAAAGCCGGCCGAGACCGCCTGACCGATGATCTCCTGGTCGAAGATGAAGCTGTCGGAGTCGAGCAGGAAGTTGACGCCCTCCAGCACCTCGCGGCGGAACGCCCGGTAGCCCGTGTGGTACTCCGAGAGGTCGAGCCCGAACGCCCAGTTCTCGAGGCGCGTGAGGACGCGGTTCGCCACGTACTTCCACCACGGCATGCCCTGCGCGATCGGCGAACCGCTCTTGAGCCGCGAGCCCAGCACGACGTCGGCCTGACCTTGCACGATGGGCTCGATGATCTGCGGCACCAGCCGCGGATCGTATTGATAGTCGGGGTGCACCATCACGACGATGTCGGCGCCGGCCCGCAGCGCTTCCGTGTAGCAGGTCTTCTGATTCGCCCCGTACCCGTAGTTGCGGTTGTGGACGAAGACCTGGAGACCGAGCTGGCGCGCGACCTCCAGGGTGGCGTCGGTGGAGCCGTCGTCGACGAGGATGACCGTGCTGACCGTGTCCTTGGGCAGCTCCTCGTACGTCATGCGCAGCGTGCGGCCCGCGTTGTAGGCCGGCATCACCACCACGACCCTCCGCCTCGACGGGTCAATCGCCACGGTTCGAATAGAGCCGACGGCCGCCGCTGGCGACCAGGAGATGGACGCTGTCCCGCGGCAGCGTCGTGACGACGCTGCGCTCGGCGGCAGCAACCGAGACCAGGAAGTGGCGCCCGGGCTCAGCCCAGGCGGCGCGGAGCCGGGCGCCGTCCCAGAACACGTCGCGCGCCTCGTCGAAGGTGGCGCCGAAGGCCAGCGTCGAGACGCGCCCGTTGACGATCGTGATTGGCCGGTCGAGCGCGAGCACGACCGAGGCGCTCTGCTCGATGGCACCTTCGTGCGCGAGCAGGTCGGAGCCGTGAAGACGGAGACGGAGCGCTTCGACGATCGGCGTCGTCGACCGCGCCAGCGCAGAGTCCGCCATCGCCCTGCCCGCGACGGGCAGGAGCGCCAGCATCGCGCCCAGCGCTGCCGTGATGCCCAGCTCGGTCCATCCGCGCCACACCGCCACGGCGAGCGCGATGGCGGCACACCCGAAGATCACGCTCGAGGAGACGAGCACCGATCCGAGCACCAGCGATTCGTGCGGCAACTCCTGGGCCCGCGGGCCGAGGTTGCGCGTGGCCGCGTCGAGCCACCGGAGCGGCTGTGCTCGCGCGTCGATGGCCCCTCGCCAGGCGAGCGTCGCGATGATGCCGGCGGCGCCGACCACCGCGAAGATCGGCATCAGGAGCGTTCGGGACCGGAGCGCGCGTGGCTCGGCCACCAGCGTGTCGTCCCACACCCGCGCGACGAGAAGCGCGAGCGCCGGGAACGCCGGCAGAGCGTCGTGAACGAGCTTGAACGGCGACACCGTGAAGAAAATCAGCACGAACAGCGCCCACACCGCGAAGAGGACCCACAGGCGATCGGTGGCGGTTCGCCACGGGCGGCGGAACGAGCGCGCGATCGCCCACGGCGCGGCCAGTGACCACGGCAGGAAGGCGACCACGGTGGCGACGAGGAAGTCGAGCGTCGGCACCGACGCGTGGCCGTCGGGAAAGTGGCGGTCGTGCAGATACCTCAGAACGTGGCCGTCGACGACGGTGTACCAGACGAATCCGTGATTGCGCCGCTCGACGGCGAAATACCAGGCGACGGGAAGGGCGGCGAGGACCGCGATTCCCCACCATGGGACCCAGGGTCCGAGCGGGCGCTCGCGGGTGATGAACAGGAATACGCCGACGGCGACGACCGCTCCCACGGCCAGCACCACGTCCTTGGTGATCGCGGCCAGGGCGAGGCCGGCGTAGAAGACGGCGAGGCCTCGACGTCCCCCGCGGCCGAGATAGGCGGCGGCGAATCCCGCATAGGCCAGCGTGACGAAGGCGATGAAGAGGACGTCGGGCTCGACCAGGCGCGCGTGGAGGAAGATGCCGAGGTTGGCCGCCACCATCAGCCCGGCCAGGAGTCCCACGCGCGCGCCGCCGATCAGCACGCCGGTCGCCGCGGTGAGCGCCGCCACCGCGACACCGCTCAGCGCCGGCCAGTAACGGGCGGCCGCTGCGGTGGGACCGCCGAGCGCGAACGCGGTGGACAGCAGCCAGTAGAGCAGCGGAGGCGTGTCGAAGGAGCGCACGCCGTCGAAGCGAGGCGTGACGAAATCGCCGCGGGCGCTCATCGTGTGCGCGACGACGGCGTGGAATCCCTCGGGCGGATCGATGAACGGCGCGTCGCCGAGGCCCGCGAACACGAGCGCGGCCACGATGACGGAGACCCCGAGGGGAATCAGGCGCACCCGAGGCTACGTGATCTTGACGACGGCGTCGGCAGGCAGTCCCTTGACGAACACGGCCAGCGCCGCCTCCAGGTAGGTCGGGTCGCGCGACTCGAGGGTGACCTTCACCCGGTACTCGGGATTGGAGAACTCGGGGTACGAGCCGAGCAGCAGCGCGGGGTAATGGCGCAGCAGCTCGTTGAGGTGGGCGGCCAGCGTCCCCTCGCCGATGCGGACGAAGACGTTCTTCAGATGGATGGGGTCGTCGCGAAACCGCTCGCGGATCGCGTCGAACTTCTGCCGGAAGATCTCGGGCACGCCGGGCAGGACGTACACGTTGCGCATCACGATGGTGGGGAAGCGCAGCGACTCCGCGCCCAGCAGCTCGGCGCCTTCCGGCACCTCGGCCATCTTGAGGTGCGCCTCGTTGAGGCGCTCACCGTAGTGCTGCCGGAGCAGTCCGGTCAGCTCGGGATGGCGAACCACCGCCACGCCGAGGGCCCGGGCCACGCCCTCGATGGTGACGTCGTCGTGCGTGGGGCCGACACCGCCCGAGGTGAACACCACGTCCCACGCGCGGTGAGCCGCGGCCACCTCGGCCGCGATCACGTCGACGTCGTCGGGGATGACCGCGATCTTCCGCACGTCCATGCCAAGGCGCCGGAGCTCACGACAGAGGTAGACCGCGTTGGCGTCCTCGATCTTGCCCGACAGAATCTCGTTCCCGACCAGGATGATGCCGGCGGTCTTCGGCATGACCTGTTGGCGATTCTACACGATGGTAGAATGCGCGAGTCCATGCAATCGGCTCCCGTCCGGCTCGGCGGCTGGGCGCTCGTGCTCGGTGCCTCGTCGGGCTTCGGTGAAGCATCGAGCATCGCGCTGGCGCGGGCCGGCCTCGATATCTTCGGCGTCCACCTCGACCGCAAGGCCACCCTCACCAACGTCGAGCGCATCGTGGCCACGATCGAAGGCCTCGGCCGCCAGGCCCGCTTCTTCAACGTCAACGCGGCCGACGCCGACCGTCGCGCCGAAGTGCTGGAGGAGATGACGCGCGCGATGGCGGCGCGCGGCGATGACGGCCACCTGACCGTGCTGCTCCACTCGCTCGCCTTCGGGACGCTCAAGCCCTTCATCGCCGATCCCGTCAAGGAAGCGGTGAGCGCCGCTCAGATGGACATGACGGTCGACGTGATGGCGCACACGCTCGTGTACTGGACGCAGGAGGTCGTCGCGCGCGGGCTCATGACCGAGGGCGGTCGCATCTTCGCCCTGACGTCGTCGGGCGGCCGCCGCGTGCTGCCGGCGTACGGGCCGGTGTCGGCGGCCAAGGCCGCGCTCGAATCCCACGTGCGTCAACTCGCCATGGAGCTGGCACCGCGCCGCATCACGGTCAACGCGATCCGGGCCGGCGTGACGCCGACCCCGGCCGCGCAGAAAATTCCCGGCTACGACACGCTGGTCGACCAGGCGCGTCGCCGCAACCCCAGCGGCCGTCTCACCACGCCCGAGGACGTCGCCCGTGCGCTCGTCGTCCTGGCCCATCCCGACACCGCGTGGATCACGGGCAACGTCATCGGCGTCGACGGCGGCGAAGACGTCGTCGGGTGAGCTCGTGAACGACTACGTGCTGGCCGTCGTGCTGGGCGTGATCGAAGGGCTGACCGAATTCCTGCCCGTCAGCTCGACGGCCCACCTGCGCCTCACCGAGGCGCTGCTCGGCATCGATCTCGGCGACCCCTACTGGAAGACGTTTTCGATCGTCATCCAGCTCGGCGCGATCCTCTGCCTGCCCATCTACTTCTGGGGCCGTCTCGTCAAGCTCGTGCGCTTCTTCCCTCACGGTTCGCGGGGCGACCGCACCGTGGCCACTCACCCGCTCTCGCTGACGCTGATCGCGTTTCTCACCACGGCGATTCCGGCCTTCCTGCTGACGAAGATCATCGGCAAGCACCTCGAGAGCCTCTTCGTCATGGCGGCCTCGCTCATCGTCGGCGGCGTCGTGATGTGGGTGGTCGACGCGATCTACGAACGCTCGCAGGGCCAGGCGTTCGCCCGCGGCTTCATCACCGAGACCATGGAGGAGATGTCGGTCGGCCAGGCGGTGTGGATCGGCGCCTGCCAGCTCCTCTCGGCCGTCTTTCCCGGCACCTCACGCTCGATGGCGACGATCACCGCCGGTGAGCTCGCCGGCATGACGCGTTCGGTGGCCCTGGAGTTCTCGTTCTTCCTGTCGATCCCCACGATGGCCGCCGCCACCCTCTACGATCTGTTGAAGTCGCTGCGACCGCGGGCGGGCGAGCCGAGCGCGATCGGCGCGATGCCCCACGATGCTCACTCCTTCATCGTGCTCGCCGTCGGCTTCGTGGTGTCGTTCGTCGTTGCCTACGCCGTGGTGGGCTGGTTCCTCGGGTGGGTTCGCCGCCGGGGGTTCACGCCGTTCGCGGTGTACCGGATCGTCCTCGGCGCCGCCGTGCTTCTCTGGGCGATCCGGTCGGGGTGACGGACGGAGATGACGAGCCAGGACAGCGTCACGCCCAGTCGCGACTCCCGGGTGCCCGTGCCCTGTTAACTAGACTTCACGCGATCGGGAACGGCGCGGGCGATCGCCTCGAAGAGCTTCTCCCGCGAGAACGGCTTGGCCAGGATCGCGTCGACATCCTCGGCGGCGGCCGGGTCGAGCTCCTGGGCCCAACCCGTGAGCAGCACGATCGGGACGCGACGGATGCGCCGCAGCTCGGCGGCCAGCCCGAGCCCTGTCATTCCCGGCATGCCGAGATCCGTGATGATGAGGTCGACGGACTCGCGGTTGAAGATCGTCAGGGCTTCCCGCCCAGAGGCGGCCGTGAGCACGGCGTGGCCAGCGTGGGTCAGCATCGCCCGCACGAGGTCGAGCACCTCGGGCTCGTCCTCGACGGCGAGGATGCGCAAAGGCTCCACCACGGGCACGAACACGGTGGTCCGGTTGAGCTCGCCGGTGACCGGCGGGAAGGACAGCGTGAACGTGGTGCCCACGCCCTCGCGGCTCTGGAGCGTGATCGTCCCGCCGTAGCGCTGCACGATCTCCTGGGCCAGCGATAGACCCAGACCAGTCCCGCCCTCTCCGCCACGCGTGGTGAAGAACGGCTCGAAGGCGAGGCGCTGGACCTCGGCGCTCATCCCCCGCCCGGTGTCGGTGATCGCGATGCGCGCCCGATCGGCCTCGGTCCCGATCTGGACGGTGAGCCGCCCGCCGTCGGGCATGGCGGCCAGCGCGTTCTCGAGAATGTTCAGCAGCGCCTCCCGGATCTCACTGGCCACGGCCAGGATGGCCGGCGCCGGATCGATGCGGAGGTCGATCTCGTAGCGCACGCCGCGACGAGCCGCGTCGTTGTCCCACTGCGGCCGGGTCAGGGCCAGGAGCTGTTCCACCACCTCGCGGAGCTGCACCGCCTCCGGGCCGCGCACGCGGGCGGGACGCGAGTACTCCTGGAGCCGGCGCACCGTTCCCACGCTGTCGGCGGCGCCCTGGCTGATGACCTTCAGCGCGTGAGTGAGCTCGTCCGTGTCGATCGTCTCGCGGGCGCCCAGGCGCTCGAGCAGCATTTCCGTCCAGCCCAGCACCGGCGTGAGGCGGTTGTTGATGTTGTGCGCCACGCCGGCCGCCAGTGAGCCGAGCGTGCGGAACTTCTGCTCGCGGATCACGCGGAAGCGGAGCTCGTGCTCGGGGCTGATGTCGCGGAAGATGCCGATGCGCTGCAGCCCGCCCTTCCGCTGCTCGACGGCGGACAGCGACAGATGCACCGGCCGGGGCTCGCCGGCCCGCGTGATCAGCAACAGCTCGCCGTGGTACATGGCCTGCTGCCGCATCTGTGTGATCAGCGCGCCCGTGTCCTGCGCCGAGGACAGGAAATCCGTCCAGCGCTGGCCGGTGAGGTCCTCGCCGGCGGCGCCGACCATGGACAGGAACGCGCGGTTGGCGAAGAGCACGCGGTCGTCGGTGTCGATGACGACGACGCCTTCGCCGATCCGTCGCACCACGTTGGCCAGCTCGCGCGCCTCGCCTTCCAGCCGCGAGTGCTCGATCGCGACGGCGACTCGATCGGCGACGATGTTGAGAAACCGGTAGGCCCGATTGTCGATCCGCCGTGAGCGCCGGGCGACCTCCAGCACGCCGATGCCGACGCCACCGACGATCAGAGGCGCCGCCATCACCGAGCGGAACTTCCCCGACCGGAGCGTGCGGCTCTTGACGCGGTGGTCGGTGGCGGCGCCGTCGTCGACGATCACGGGCGAGCGCGTGCTCAGCGCGAGGCCGGCCACGCCCTCGCCCAGCGGCACGCTCAGGCCGGCCAGATCGTCGCCGAAGCCGAGCGCGGCCCGCGCCCGCAGCTCGCTCTTCGCCTCGTCGGCCAGGAGGATGGCGGCACCGTCGGCCGCGAAGACGTCGAGGACGATCTCGTCCATCCGCTGCAACAGCACGTCGCCGTCGGCGGCGGTGAGGCTGGCCTGAGCGATCTGGGCGAGCGCCTGGATCTCCCGCGTCCGCCGCTCGAGCAGCCGGCTGGTGATCAGCGTTCGCGCGCGCGCCACCAGCTCCTCGGGCAGGAACGGCTTCGTCATGTAGTCGTCGGCACCGTCGCGCAGGCCGCGCACACGGGCGGACGGGCTACTGAGCGCGCTCAGCACGAGGATGGGAACGCGGCTCTGGCTGGCCTCCGCGCGCAGCTTCTCGATGACCTCGTAGCCGCTCATGCCGGGCAGCATGAGGTCGAGGACCAGGAGGTCCGTCTCCGGATTGACCTCGAGCGCCTCCAGGGCGGCCTCGCCCGTCCCCACCGACTCGACCTGGTAGCCCTCGGCCTCGAGCAGGTCGCGCAGCAGGGCGGACGTGTCGCGGTTGTCCTCGACGACGAGAACGCGCGCGATCTCGTCGGTCATCGCGACAGCGCTCCGGCGTCGGCCATCGTGGCCGCGACGACGCGGGCCAGATCGTCGGGCGTGTAGGGCTTGGCGACGTACGCCTCACAACCCGCGTGGAACGCCGACTCGCGCTCCTGGGGACGGGCCAGCGCCGACACCGCGATGATGGGGATGTTCCGCGTGTCGGGATGCTGGCGCAGCCGGCGCGCCACTTCCCAGCCCGAGAGTCCAGGCAGCATGAGATCGAGCAGGATGACGGCGGGTGGGTGCTCGAGCGCCAGCTGCACCGCCGCTTCGCCGTCGGCCGAGATGGTGGCGTGGCCGCCCAGCAGGTCCTCGACAACGGTCCCCATCAGATCCTGATTGGGCAGGTCGTCGTCCACGATGAGCGCCTCGCGTCCCGCCAGCACGGGCTCGACCCGCGACTCCGTCTCCTCCACCGCGACGGCCGAGCGCGGCGCCACCGTCGACACGGGGAGGCTGAAGCTGAACCGGCTGCCCCGGTTCTCTCCGTCGCTCTCGGCGCGCACGACTCCGCCGTGGAGCTCGACCAGGCGCCGGACGATCGCGAGGCCGAGACCGGATCCACCGTGGCGCCGCCGCATCGGCGACTCGACCTGATAGAACGGATCCCAGATGCGCGCGAGCTCGTCCTTGGCGATGCCGACGCCGCTGTCCTCGACGGCGATCCACACCTGATCGCCCTGGCGCGCCGCGCGCACGGTCACCGCGCCGCCGGCCGGCGTGAACTTCACCGCGTTGCCCACCAGGTTGGCGAGGATCTGGTGGAGCCGCGTCGCGTCGGCGTGGACCGCCGGCACGTCGGAGCCGACGGCGTTGGCGATGCGGATCTGCTTGGCCTGAGAGGCGACGCGCACGGCGGCCACCACGTGCTCGACCGCCTCGCGGACGTCGGTCGGGCGCGGGTCGAGCTCCACGCGGGCGGCTTCCAGGCGTGAGACGTCGAGCAGGTCGTTGATCAGCTCGGTCAGTCGCTGAGCGCTGCGGAAGATCGCCTCCTGGTGCTCGAGCTGCTTGGGCGTGAGCGGGCCGTGCACCTGGCGCATCAGGAGCCGGCTGTACCCGACGATCGCCGTCAGCGGCGTGCGCAGCTCGTGACTCACCATGGCCAGGAACTCGCTCTTGAGCTCGTCGAGCCGGCGCAGCTCCTCGTTGACCTGGGCGAGCGCGCGCGCCTCCCGTTCTTTGGCCGCATACTCCGTCTCGTACTCGCGCACTATGTCAGCGCTCTCGATGAACACGGCGTAGCGCCGGTGCAGCGCGAGGAACGCCACTGCCGAGCCGGCCGCCAGCAGGTCCACGGCGACGATCGTGGCGAACGAGCCCGTGGGCATGTTGCCGACCGGTTCCAGCACCGACCGCACGGCCGCCCGTCCACCGACCGCGACGAACACCAGCGCAATCGCCATGCCGAGTGGCTCACGACGAGCGGTCGGTCGCCGACTGATCTCGATGACGATGAGGGCGCCGACGACAAGCGCGGAAACACTCAACACGACGTTCGCGAGGCGATAGATGAGCTCGACGACGCTCACGACGGTGCATCGTAGCATTGCGCGCGACCGACGCGACCGCCTGAAGCGAATTTCCTAGGCTGGAGAAAAGATTACCGAACTGCGGTATTTCTTACATCGTCACGCGCCGTGTCAGCGCGAGCGAAGGTGGATCGTGACGATCGCGGACATTCCCGCTCGCAGGGTGTGAGGATTCAACGTCTGACCGGGCTCCAGCGCGATCTTCACCGGCACGCGCTGGACGATCTTCACCCAGTTGCCGGTCGCGTTCTCGGGCGGCAGGAGCGAGAAGCGCGCGCCCGTGCCGGCGGCGATCGAATCGACGGTGCCCTTCCACGTGCGATCGGGAAACGTGTCGACGACGATCTCGGCCCGCATGCCCGGCCGGATGCTGCGAAGCTGGGTCTCCTTGAGGTTGGCGATGACCCACACGTCGTCGAGCGAGACGACGGCCAGCAGCGCTTGCCCCGGCTGGGCGACCTGCCCCGGCTCGACGTTCTTTCGCGTCACGACTCCGGCGATCGGAGCGCGGATCTCGGTGTACTCGACGTTGAGCAGGGCCACCGAAAGGTCGGCCTCGGCCTCCTTGAGCTGGGCCGCCGCCAGGTCACGCTCGGCTTCGCGCACGCGCACCTCCTGCACGAGCGCGCCGGCCTGCTGCTCCTGCGCGCGCGCCTCGAGCACCCGCGCCTCGGCCGTGCGCACACCGAGTTGCTGAGGCTCGAAGCCGGACTCGCGCATGCGAGCGTCCGCCTCCGCCGACTCGAGGTCACGCTGGGCCTGGGCCACGCGCTGCTCGGACGCGGCGACCTGGGCCGCGGCGATCCGCGCCTCGGCCCGCGCGTTGTCCACGAACTGCTTCGCGACCAGCTCGCGCGTGAAGAGCTCCTCGGCCCGTGCGAGGTCGAGCGCGGTGCGATCACGAAGCGCGTGCGCACCGTCGCGGTCGGCGACGAGCGACGCCATCGCCGCCCGTCGAGCGTGGGCGGTCGCCCGGCTCCCCTCGAGGATGCTGACGGCCGACTGGCGGGCTGCCTCCGCGCGGACCGTGGCCGCCGCGGCCTGGGTGTGCTGGCTGGCCGCCATCTCCTGCCCGAGACCGACGCGCGCGGAGGCCACCTTGAACCGCCGCTCCGCCATCACCACGGCGGCGCGCGCCTGCTCGGCCTTCGCCCGGTAATCACGGGCATCGAGCCGAATGACGACCTGGCCCGCCTTCACGAGCTCGTTGTCGCGGACGAGGACCTCCATCACCTGGCCCGGAACCTTGGCGCTCACCGGCGCCACGGTACCTTCGACATACGCGTCGTCGGTACCGACGCTCAACCGGCTTCGGTACCACGCGGTCCCGGCCCAGCCCGCGCCGAGGAGGACGATCAGGCCGAGCGCGAGGGCGAGGCGGCGACGGCTCACGGTCCTTTCCTAGCATGCCCCGTGCGCTCTTGTCATCCCGGTGACACCCGAGCGTCGAAGACCGCGCTTTGAAAAAACCGTCCCAACCCCTGATACCACGCGCGTTTTCGCGCCGTTCGCCGGCATTCAGCTTCGGCACAGGAGTTGCTCGACGCACCCCCGTGCTTCGCCCTCGTCCGTTCTTACTTCGCTGTCTGAGGTTCTATCGCGGTCTCGACCTGGATCGTCTCGTCGCCGACGACGACATTGTGCACGCCCGATCACGATTCCGGGGCGTGGACGATCCGGACTGCTTCGCCGTCTACGAGGTACGCCAGGCTCCGTTCGCGGGAGCGCCCCCATCGCTGCACGCCAGCCAGGACCACACGCTGGTCGCCGAGCGAGAATTCCGTCGCGTCCCCCTCGACGCCTCCGGCCTGGCCCTCGTGGTCTTCAACGCCCGCGCCGGCTGCGCCGTTCAGGTGATCGCCGCGCTGGGCCAGTGGGTCGAGCACGCGGTGAGCCTCTACCAGCCCACGTATCTCTTGTGTGCGCGCTCGCTCGAGCAGCCGCGGCTCACGGCGCTGCTGACCGGCGTGCGCGAGCGGCGAGCGTTACAGTCGGGGCGAGCGAGCCCGTTCAGCGTGGACCTGATCATGCCGGAGCTCGGGCCGCTGCTCGACACGGCGCCCGAGCATTACGAGTACTGGCCGGACGGGCTCGATGTCGACGCGCCAGGCGCCCCGGTCGAGGTGATCGCAAAAGACGCGGTGTAGATAACGTGGGGTCAAACGCGCGGGGCTAGACACCGCGCTACGATTTATTAACTTGGGGGACCCGTTCCGCTTCCCCCAAACCCCCTCATTTACGTAGCGCCTGACACTGCTGCAGAACCGCGCGCCCGTATCGCGGGCCTAGTTCTCGGCGTTGACCTGGAGCAACGCGACCAGCAACTCGGTGGTCGCGACGATGTCGTTGACGTCCACCCACTCGTTGACGGTGTGGATGGCGCGCATGCCGCAGCCCAGGTTGGCCACCTCGAGCCCGCGGCCGGCGAAGACGTTGGCGTCGCAGCCGCCGCCCGTGGCTCGCGTGCGGAAGTTGCGATGCAGCCGCTCGGCCGCCCTCGTCATCAAGCGAACGATCGCGGTGTCGTCGCCGAGGTCGAGCCGCTCGTAGCCGCGGGCCACCCGCGCCTCGACGCGGGCCGTGTGCCCGCGCCCCTCGACCGTGACCTGGTGGCGGGCCGCCGCGTCGTCGAAGCAGCGCTGCATGTGCTCGGTCTGCGCGTCGAGCTTGGCGAGGCTCCGGCTCCGCGTCTCGCCCCTTATCGTGACCCGGTTGGGCACGATGTTGGTCGCCAGCCCGCCCTCGATCACCCCGAGGTTCGCCGTCGTCTCGTCGTCGATGCGGCCGAGCCGCATCCCCGCGATGGCCTCGGCCGCCACCTTGATGGCGCTGATGCCCTGCTCCGGGCAGACGCCGGCGTGGGCCTCGAGGCCGTGCACCACGAAGCTCACGTGATTGGCGGCCGGCGCGCGCGTGATCAACTCGTTGACGCCGTCGCAGTCGAGGACGAGCCCGCGCCGGGCGGCCAGGCGCGTGACGTCGAAGTGCTTGGCGCCGAGCAGGCCGTTCTCCTCGCAGATCGTGAAGAGGATCTCGATGGGGCCGTGGGGCAGACGGCGCTCACGCGCGACACGGACGGATTCGAGGATGGCCACGATGCCCGCCTTGTCGTCGCCGCCGAGGATCGTGGTGCCGTCCGTTCTGATGACGTCGCCCTGAGCGACTGGCCGGATGTTCTGGCACGGCACGACCGTGTCCATGTGGGCGCAGAGGAGCAGTGGTGGGGCCGATGGCGCGGTGCCGGGAATACGGCCGAGCACGTTACCGGTGTCTCCACCGATCTTCGACCCGGCGTCATCGACTTCCACCTGAGCGCCGAGCGCTTCGAGCGCCGGGATCAGACGCTGGGCCACCGGCAATTCGTGGCGCGAGGGACTCGAGGTCTGTACGAGCTCGATGAACTCCGAGACCACGCGCTGGCGGTTGATCATGCCGCCTCCTTCAAGAAGCGTCCGAACCACTCGAGGCTCGCGGCGACCGCCGCTCGGCGGTGGCCGCTGTCGCTGAGCCGGTGGTCGGCGCCGGGAATGATGACGAGATCGCAGGGATCCTTTGCGCGCGCGTGCAGCGTGGCGCCGTGCTCCACGGGCACGACGTCATCGGCCTCGGCCTGGATCACCAGATGGCTGCCGACGCCCGTCGGCGCATTGTCGTAGCGGTGCGTGGCGAGCTCCTCGTAGAACGCGATGCCGAATCCTTTCGCGTCGGCCGAGGGCGTGTCCATCAGCTCGCCGAGATTCGACGGCGCGTTCCACGTCACGACGGGCAGTCCGTCACCGCGGGCGGCGGCCACGTGCAGGGCGACGTAGCCGCCCAGGCTCGAGCCGAGGAGACCGAAGCGTCCGTCCAGTCGCCGGTGGAACGCGAGGAACTTCATCACGGCCTCGAGATCCTCGACGCGCGTGGCGATGGTGGTGTCCTCCTCGTCGCCGCTCGACTCGCCGCAGCCGCGAAAGTCGAAGCGCGCCAGGGCCAGGCCAGCCGCGGGAAGCTCGGCGCCCAGCAACAGGTACTTGTCACTGTCCTTCGACGCGCCGAGCCCGTGACAGGCGACCACGCACGGCACGCGGCGCCGTCCCTCGGGCACGTGAAGGACGAGAGCGAGACGGGCCCCGGGAAGGGTGACGGTGTGCTTGTCTTCTCCGCTCATGTGCCACTCGCCGGAACGTCAGGCCCAGACCAGGTCGAAGAGGCGGCAGGCGTTGGTGGAGAGCCGGAACATCACGTCAGCCACGGGCAGCTGCTTGATCTTCGCCAGCTCTTCGGCCACGCGCGCCGCGAACCACGGCCCCGAGTCGAGTCCTTCGAACTCGCCCGAGTACTTCCACGGGGCATCGCTCTCCACGAGCAGGGAGTCGAGCGGCACCGACGTCGCCAGCTCGCGATCACGCTCTCGGTAGACGACCTCCGGCCCCACCGACACGAAGTACCCCGCCCCCACGATGTCGCGGGTGACGTCGGGCGGAGCCTTGTGCCAGTGGAAGACCGCGCGCTCGATGCCATGGCGCTTGAGGGCTTGCAGCGCGCCGGCCGCGGCGCCGTGGGGCGCGTGGAGAGCCACCGCGAGGTCGTAGCGTCCGGCGAGCGCGAGCAGACGGTCCAGGCGCTCGCGGCCTCGCTCCATCGTCGCCGCGGGGTCGCTCGACGACTGCAGGCAATACCAGGGCAGGCCCACCTCACCGAGGCCGATGATGCGCGCGTGGTGCTCGATCACCTGCTGCTCGACCTGCTCGAGGTCGTGGTCGCTCAGATGGACACGGTCGGGATGGAACCCGAGACAGGCCCACACCATCTTCGAGTTGGCCGTGGCCAGAGCGAGCGTCCGCTCGTTCGTGTCGACGTCGCAGCCCACGCCGACGACGCCCCACACGTCGTGGGCCAGCGCCGTCTGTAGCGTCTCCTGCATGTTGGCGAACGCCGGCTCGTACAGGTGGCAGTGGGTGTCGATGATCATGCGGCCCGGGCTCTAGTCCCCGGCAACGACCATGCTCGCGATCTTCACGGTGGGCGCCGCAGTCCGCTCACGCAGGACGAGGTCGTTTCCGATGCCGTCCACCTCGGCGAACATCTCGAGCAGGTTGCCGGCGATCGTCACTTCCTCCACCGGATAGGCGAAGGCTCCGTTCTCGATCCAGAGGCCGACGGCGCCGCGCGAGTAATCGCCGGTGACGCCGTTGACGCCGAAGCCGATCAGCTCGGTGACGTAGAGCCCCTCGCGCACGGAAGCGATCAGGTCCTGGGGGCTGGTCGAGCCGGGCATGAGCATGAGATTGGTCGTGGCCACGGTGACGCCGGCTCCGTCGCGGGCGGCGTGGTGCGTGGAGGCGAGGCCGAGCTTCCGAGCGCTGTAGCTGTCGAGCAGGTACGACTGCAGGACGCCTTCGCTGACGACGACGGTCCGGCGCGTCGCCATGCCCTCGCCATCGAACGGCCGCGACCCGAGCCCACCCGGCCTGAGTCCATCGTCCACGATCGTGACCGAGGGCGCCGCGATCGTCGTGCCCAGCCGATCGAGCAAGAACGAGGCGCGTCGGTAGAGGCTGGGCCCCGCCGCCGCCGAGGCGATCGCGCGGACGAGCGTCGCGGCCGTCTCCGGATCGAAGATCACCGGGACCTCGGTGGTCTTGACCTTCCGCGCGCCGAGGCGGCGCACGGCCCGCGCCGCCGCCGTGCGGCCGACCTCGGCGGGATCGTCGAGCGCCGCGCGCTTGCGAGCCGTCGTGTACCAGCCGTCGCGCTGCATCTCGCCGTTCTGCGCGGCCACGGGCGACGCGGTGATCCCGAAGCTCGACGTCCGATAGCCGCCCGAGAACCCCGACGACGTCGCGTATGCGTACCGCGCCTGACGATCCCAGAACTCGGCGCCCTCGGAATTCGTCACCCGAGGGTCGGCCGCCATCGCGGCGGCCTCGGCGCGACGAGCGATGTCGATCTTGGCCTCCGGCGCGAGATCGTGACCGCTCAGGTCCGCCAGGTCCAGATCGGGGATCGACCTCGTGAGCTCTGTAGCATCGGGAAGTCCAGCGTGAGGATCCTCGGCGGTGATCTTGGCGAGCCGGGTCGCTTCTTCGACCACGCGCTCGAGCGAGCCGGACGAGAGGTCCGAGGTCGAGGCCGCGGCGGAGGCGCGGCCGGCGAAGACGCGCAGCGAGAGTCGCTGATCGTGCGAGTGCGTCACCGTGTCGACCTCGCCCAGCCGTACGGTGGCGCTGAAGTGGCGCTCGTCGACGAGAAAGCCGTCGGCCGCAGTGGCGCCGAGCACGGTCGCGCGCTTGAGGACCGAGACGAGCAGGTCGGCGTCGATCCCGCTCACACCTGCGTCCCCCCGACCGTCATTCCGTCGATGCGAATGGTGGGCAGGCCGACGCCCACGGGCACCGACTGGCCGTCCTTGCCGCACGTGCCGATTCCCTCGTCGAGCTTCAGGTCGTGACCGACGCGGCTGACACGCGTGAGCGCGTCGGGTCCGTTGCCGATGAGCGTCGCGCCCTTGACGGGCGCCGTCACCCGGCCGTCTTCGATCAGGTAGGCCTCGCTGGCGGAGAAGACGAACTTGCCGCTGGTGATGTCGACCTGGCCGCCCCCGAACGCGACGGCGTAGAGGCCCTGCTTGACCGAGCGCAGGATGTCCTCGGGTGCCTCCTCGCCGGCCAGCATGAACGTGTTGGTCATGCGCGGCATGGGCGGATACGCGTACGACTCGCGGCGTCCGTTGCCGGTCGCCGTCATGCCCATGAGCCGGGCGTTGAGCTTGTCCTGCATGTAACTGCACAGCACGCCGCGATCGATGAGAACGTTCCGCGACGTCGGCGTGCCTTCGTCGTCGACGTTCAGCGAGCCGCGGCGGTTCGGGATCGTTCCGTCGTCGACCACCGTGACGAGCTCCGAGGCGACCTTCTGCCCGAGACGGCCGGCGAAGGCCGACACGCCCTTGCGATTGAAATCGCCCTCGAGGCCGTGGCCGATCGCCTCGTGGAGGAGAATGCCCGGCCAGCCGGGGCCCAGCACGACCGTCATCGTCCCGGCCGGCGCTTCCACCGCGGCGAGCTTGAGGCCCGCCTGGCGTGCCGCCTCGCGCGCGAAGCGCTCCCAGCGGCGGTCCTCGAGGAACCAGTCGAAGGCCACGCGGCCACCACCGCCGTACGTCCCGATCTCCCGCTTGTCCCCGTCTTCGGCGATGACGGTGACGTTGAGCCGCGTGAGCGGCCGGATGTCACCGACCGTCCAGCCGGCCGCGGTCACGACGAACACGATCACGTCCTCGCTCGTGACACTCGCGATGACCTGATGGACCCGGGGATCCGCGGCGCGCGCGGCCCGATCGGCTGAGCGCAACAGGTCCAGCTTGCGCGCGAGGTCGGCGGCGACCGGCGTCTCGCTCAAACCATAGAGGTCGTGAGGCCTGCCGTTCGGCACCGCCACCACCGCCGAGCCACGGGCATCGGCCGCGATGGCCCGCGCCTGACGGGCCGCCTCTTCGAGGTTCGTGATCGAGATGTCGTCGGTGTGGGCGTAGCCCGTGCGCGTGCCGGCCTGGGCGCGAACACCCGCCCCCTGGCTCACGTGTCGCGACGCCTTCTTGACCACACCCTCCTCCAGCACCAGCTCCTCGATGATGCGGTATTCGAGATAGATGTCGGCGTCGTCGACCTTGCCTCGAAGGGCGGAGCCGAGCAGCCGATCGATGGTTGACGAGGTGATGTTGAAACGATCGGCGAAGAAGGCCTCGGGACGCGCGAGAGCGAAGTCGACCATGCGGCGGCTCCAATCGTAGCTGGGGGCCCAGCTGGGCCAAAGTTTTTTGGAGGTGCTGTGGGAACTTCCTCTGATCTTACGCTGCTAGACGGCGGCCTGAAAGTTCTGCACGATCTCGTGGATCTGCCTCAGGCCGGCCATCAGCGACGGCCCGGGCGACAGCACGTCACTGCCGTCGAGCTCGTGGATCTGCCCGCGCCTCACCGCCGTCATCCCCTGCCAGCCGGGCCGGCCGGCGATGGCGTCGCGGTCCACCGGCTTGCCACACCAGGACGCCAGGATGATCTCCGGATCACGGCGGACCACTTCGTCGGCTGCCACGATGCGCTGGCTGGCGATCGGGCGGTCGCGCAGCTCGGCGAAGACGTCGCGGCCGCCGGCGATCTCGATGAGCTCCGAGACCCAGCCGATGCCGGTGATGAGTGGTTCGTGCCACTCCTCGAAGTAGACGCGCGGGCGATCGGGCCACACGCTGGAGTACTCGCGGATCTGCTTCACCTCGTCCCTGATGTCCTGGATCAGCGCGCGCGCCGGCGTCTCGCACCCGAGCGCGCCGCCGATCATGAGGATCGTCCTCAGCACGTCCTCGAACGAGCGCTGGTTCGTGCACAGCACCGCGACGCCGCTGCCGATCAGGTCCCGCATGACGTCCTTCTGGAGATCGGAGAAGCCGAGCACGAGATCGGGCTCGAGCGCGAGGATCTTGTCGAGCCTGAACGTCGTGAAGCCGCCGACCTTGGCCTTCTCCCGCGCCTCATCGGGCCGGCGCGCAGTGCCGGGCACCCCGACCACCCGCTCGCCCGCTCCGAGCACGTGCGCGATCTCCGCGGTCTCGGCGGTCAGGCACACGATGCGCTGCGGGAAGTCGACGGCCGTCTTGCCGTACACGCGGTCAGGCCTCGTACACCTCGCGCCGGGCGATCCCGCGCTGGAACGAGAGGTATTGCGCGCGCGTCATCGGCGGCCGCGCGCCGACGACCTCGCGCGCACCGGCCGCGCCGTCGGCGAGCATGTCGATGGCCATCGCGGCCAGCGCCTTGGCCGGGGCGACGTACGCGAGCGCCTTGTCCTCGATCTGGAAATCGGCGCTGTGACCGCTCCCGCGGGCGCCGCCGATGTACGGGTGGAGGATGGGCATCACCTGGGAGAGGTCGCCCATGTCGGTGGAGCCCGTGCGATGGCCGATCTGCCGGTAGTGCTCTTCGCCGACGAGACGCGCCATCGTCCGCTTGAAGTGCGCCGCCATCGCGTCGTCGCAGCGCATCGGCATGTAGCCGGGCAGCGTCTCGATCTCGACCTGCGCGCCGAGCGCGAGCGCGCCCGCGCGCAGGGCGCGGTCGACCTTGACGTTGGCGTCGAGGATCGCCTCCACCGTACGGCCCCGGACGTAGGTCTCGAGCCTCACCTCGCCCGGGATCACGTTCACCTGAGATCCGCCGTGCGTGATGATCGGATGGACGCGGATCGTGTCCTCGTCGCGGAAGGTCTCGCGGATGGCGTTGATCGCGGCGAGCGCGATCTGCGCCGCGTAGAGGGCGTTCACTCCGAGCCACGGGGCTCCGCCGGCGTGTGCGGCCCGTCCGACGTACCGGACGGTCTTCACGATGCAGCCGTTGTTGGACGCGGACACTCCGGCCTTGCCGTCCTCGGGCCGCGCGGTCGTGTGGATCATCATCGCGAGATCCACGTCGTCGAAGTGACCGAGACGCAGCAGCTCCGGCTTGCCGCCGAGGAACTCGAGCTTGCCCGCGCGGGCCTGGCTCACGCGCCACTCGATGTCGCCGTACTCCTCGGCGGGCACCGCGAAGAAGACGAGTCGCCCGGCGAGATGAGCGGCGGCCCGTGCGTCCATCAATCCCATGGCCGCGCCCAGCAGGCCGGCGATCTGGGCATTGTGGCCACACGCGTGGGCGGCACCCGTCGCTGGATCGGCGTCGGGATGTCCGACGACGACGAGCGCGTCGAGCTCGCCGAGGAGGGCGAACGTGGGCCCGTCGCCGGCGCGCCCGGGCAGATCCGCGCGCACGCCGGTGACGGCGAGTCCGCTCCGTGGCGAGAGACCGAGCTTGCCCAGCGTCCCCTCGACGAGCCGAGAGGTCTTGAACTCCTTGAAGCCGAGCTCGGGATGCCGGCGGATCTGCTCCCCGAGGCCGATGATCTCGTCCCGCCGCCGGTCGATCGCCTGCCAGACGTCGCGCTTGAGGTCGTCTCTCATCATGTCTGGAGCCTCGTTAGGAAGCGGTCACCTTGGCCGTGATCGGCGCCAGGAGAATACCATTGGAGCGGGTGACGCTTGCCCGGCTCGAACCGGGGGTGGCCTGCACGAGGAGCGCGGGGCTGCGTCCGCTTCGCCGATTGATTGAACTCGAACCGTCGTCTGAGCTCATTTGCTGAGCGCGTCGAGAAATCTCTGGGTGGCGACGGCAGGAGAGTCGGCCGACAGGATCGCCGAGATCACGGCGACACCGTGGGCGCCTGCCGCTCTGACTTCGGCAACGCGCTCGGGCGTGATGCCTCCGATAGCGATGACGGGCACCGCGACGGCTGCCGCCACGCGCTCGAGGGCCGACACGCCCTGGGGCGCGCCGTACCGCCGCTTGGACGGCGTGTCGTAGACGGGACCGAAGAAGATCCACTCGGCGCCCGCCGTCGCGGCGCTGACGGCCTCGGCCACCGAGTGCACCGAGGCCCCGATCCTCACGCGCTTGTCCGCCGCTCTCCGCATGTCCTCGACGGAGAGTGAGGTCGAGGTGCGCTGAACACCGTCGGCTCCGACCGCCAGCGCGATGTCGACACGATCGTTGACGATCAAGAGCGCGCCGTGGGCCGCCGCCGGCGGCCGAAGGGCGCGACAGAGGTGAGCGACCTCGGGCGCCGGCAGGTCTTTCTCTCTCACCTGCACCGCCGGCAGTCCGGCGGCCAGGCACTGCGTGACGACCGCGATCAGATCGCGATCACGCGTCTGCGAACGGTCGGTGACGAGGCAGAGCCTCAGCTCGTCGACCAATCGGGGAGGCCCTCGAGCGGCGAGGACGCGCTGGCGTAGAGCTTCTTCGGCATCCGTCCGGCCTTGTAGGCCAGACGCCCGGCCTCGACGGCCTGGCGCATGGCGCGCGCCATGGCAATCGGGTCGCGCGCGGACGCGATGGCGGTGTTCATCAGCACGCCGTCGCAGCCGAGCTCCATCGCGATCGCGGCATCGGACGCGGTGCCGACGCCGGCGTCGACGATGACCGGAACCGACACGGTCTCGAGGATGATCTTGATGTTGTAAGGGTTGCGGATGCCGAGGCCTGAGCCGATGGGCGCTCCGAGCGGCATCACCACCGCCGCCCCCGCGTCCTCCAGCTTCTTGGCCATGACCGGATCGTCGTTCGTGTACGGCATCACCACGAAGCCGTCGCGGGCCAGCGTCTTCGTCGCGTCGAGCAGGCCCTGAACGTCCGGGAAGAGCGTGCGGGAGTCGCCGATCACCTCGAGCTTCACGAGCTCCCCGAGGCCGGCCTCGCGCGCCAGGTAGGCCGTGCGCACCGCCTCGTCCGCCGTATAGCAGCCAGCGGTGTTCGGCAGGAGCGTGAAGCGCTTCGTGTCGATGTAATCGAGGATCGACTCGCCACTGCCGGGCAGGCTCACGCGCCGGATGGCCACGGTGACGATCTCCGCGCCCGATTCCTCGTGGGCCTGACGCATGATGTCGAGCGACCCGTATTTCCCGGTGCCCACGATCAGGCGCGACGCGAACTCCTTGCCTCCGATCACGAGGGACGTGTCCATGGCTATCCTCCTCTTACCGTGCTCCGCCACCCATCGGCCGAACCACCTCGACGCGGTCGCCGTCCTTGAGCCGGATGGACTCGAACTCATGGCGGCGCGCGATCTCGCGGTTCACGGCGACCGCGGTGAACTCGCGCTTCACGCCGAGGGTGGCGAGGAGGCCCTCGATGCTGAGGCCGTCCGCCACCTCCATCACCTTGCCGTTGACCGTGATCTGCACCGGCCCTCCGGTGGCCCAAAAAACAAAACGACCGCGCCCACAAAGCGGGTGCGGCCGTGTCGACGCCGTGTTCCCTTCGCTGGAATTACCCAGATCAGGTTCGAGGGGTCCCGGGCCGCACCCGGTTCTCAGGAATCCTCCCCCCACGACGACGATCGGAGTATACCACCGTCGGTCATCGCACGACGGCCACGCCTCCGATGTTGCCGGGTTACCGGCGAGTGGCTACGATGACGCTCGATGCGCGTCCCCCGCACGTCCGAGCGCGATGGCGGCACCGAGCAACGGCCGGCAGTCGTGCTGCTGAGCGGCGGCCTCGACTCCACCACGGCGATGGCCGTCGCGCGGGCCGAAGGGTTCGCGTGCTACGCCTTGACCATCGACTATGGTCAGCGACATCGCGTCGAGCTGACCGCTGCGGCCCATGTGGCCGCCGCGCTCGGCGCGCGCGATCACGTGGTGCTCGCCGTCGACCTCCGTCGCTTCGGCGGGTCGGCCCTGACCGCGGACGTCGCGCTGCCTCGAGGCCGCCATCCTGCCGACATGACGGACATCCCGGTGACGTACGTGCCAGCCCGCAACACCGTCTTCCTGTCGCTGGCGCTGGCGTGGGCCGAGACGCTCTGCGCCGAGGACATCTTCATGGGCGTGAACGTCCTCGACAGCTCCGGCTATCCCGACTGCCGCCCCGAGTACGTCCACGCCTTCGAGGCGATGGCGAACCTGGCCACGAAGGCCGGCGTCGAGAAACGCAGCCGGTTCTCGATCCACACGCCGTTGATCCGGCTGGGCAAGGCCGAGATCGTGCGCCGGGCGTGCGAGCTCGGTGTCGACCTCTCGCTGACGTGGACCTGTTACGATCCCGGGCCCGAGCTTCGACCCTGCGGCGTCTGCGACGCGTGCATCCTGCGAGAGAAGGGGTTCGCCGAGGCGGGAGTCGACGATCCGCTCAGGTGCCGCTGAGCTGGCGCCCCAGCGTGGCGGGGTCGGTCGCCGGGAGCTCGCAGGCGTAGTTGCGGCAAACGAAGACGGTCGTCCGGCCATCCACGGCCCGCCGGCCTTCGAGCAGCGGAACCCCGAGCACGGCCGAGTGGTCGCCGTCGCTGGCGCCGGCCACGACCCGGTTCGGCAGATAGCGGCCGAAGACCTCGCGCATCAGCGCTTCGTCGACCTCGAGGTGCGGCGCCACGACGGCGATTTCGACGACGGGACCGAGGTGCAAGTCGTGGGCACAGAGGAAGCGTCCGAATCCCGTCGGATGGCGTGACATGAGATCGGCCATCGCTCGCAGGCCGGCCAGCGCCTTGGTCTCGTACCGGGCCTCGCCCGTCAGCACCTTCAGCCGCAACAGCGTCTCGATGGCGACGGAGCTTCCCGACGGGACGGCGTTGTCGGAGAGATTGCGGGGTCGCACGATCAATCGCTCGTGGTCGCTGCCGGTGTCGTAGAACCCTTCGATCGCGTCGTCCCAGAAGAGCCGCAGGATGTCGTCGGCAAGCCGCCGGGCCTCGTCGAGCCAGCGGCGCTGGAACGTCGCTTCGTAGAGGCTGACCAGCGCTGCGGCGACCATGGCGTAATCTTCGAGATAGGCCTTGAGCTTCGCCTGGCCGTCCTTCCAGGTTCGGACCAGCCGACCGTCGCCGTCGCGCATCTCCGTGAGGATGAAATCGGCGTTGGCCATCGCCGCCGCGACGTAGTCGGCGCGCCGCAGGGCGGCACCGGCGTCAGCCAACGCCCGGGCCGCCAGGCCGTTCCACGCGGCGAGCACCTTGTCGTCGCAGGCCGGATGTACCCGTTGCTCGCGGATCGCGTAGAGCTTCGCCCGCGCCTTCGCGATTTTTTCAGGGGCCGACTCATCGGGAACCCAGAGGATGCTCTTGCTACCCTCGAAGTTCGATCCGCGGTCCACGCCCCAGTACGCGAGCGCGGTGTCGGCATCGGGCCCGAGCGCAGCTCGGATCTCGTCAGCCGTCCAGACGAAGAACTTCCCTTCTTCGCCCTCGGAGTCGGCGTCCTGCGCCGAGTAGAAGCCACCGGCGGGGTCACGCATCTCTCGCAGCAGGTAATCGAGCGTCTCTTCGCAGACCTGACGGTACTCGGCGTCGCCGAACGCCTGCCAGCCGTGGAGGTAGAGCGTCGCGAGCTGAGCGTTGTCGTAGAGCATCTTCTCGAAGTGGGGCACCAGCCAGTGGGCGTCCACCGAGTAGCGATGGAATCCGCCGCCGAGCTGGTCGTACATGCCGCCTCGGGCCATCTTCGTGAGCGTCCTCTGGACCATGTTGCGCGCGAATTCGTTTTCCGTCCGCTTCCAGAAGCGCAGCACGAACTCCCAGATCATCGGCTGGGGAAACTTGGGTGCGCCGCCGAGGCCACCTTCGGCCTCGTCGAACTGGCCCGAGATGCCCTGGAAGGCCTTGAACAGGATGTCGTCGCTCAGGAGCTGCACGGCGCCACGGAGCTGGCCGCTCCGGCCCAGCTCGGCGGTGAACTGCTCCGAAGAAGCCAGCACCTCGGCCGGGCGCGTGCTCCAGGCGTCGGCGATGGCGTTCAGGAGCTGCGAGAACGACGGCAAGCCATGGCGAGGCGCCGGGGGAAAGTACGTGCCGCCGTAGAAGGGCGCGCCTTCGGGCGTGAGGAAGACGGTCATCGGCCAGCCGCCGTGACCCGTCATCGACTGTACCGCCTGCATGTAGATGTGATCGACGTCCGGGCGTTCCTCGCGATCGACCTTCACGCTCACGAAGTGCTGGTTCATGAGCCGGGCGATGTCGGGATCCTCGAACGACTCGCGCTCCATCACGTGACACCAGTGACAGGCCGAGTACCCGACGGACAGAAGAATGGGCTTGTCCTCGCTGCGAGCTTTCGCGAACGCCTCGTCACCCCACGGAAACCAGTCCACGGGATTGTGGGCGTGCTGGAGCAGGTACGGGCTGGTCTCGTGGGCGAGGCGGTTCGGCACGTGGGCCCTCGGTCAGCGAGTGAACGGCAGCGCCGAGATCGTCGCCGCGAGCTCCGTGCCGTCGGCGAGCACGGTGACGCGCGTTCCGGGATCGGCGTGCTGGCGCCGGATGAAGGCCAGCGCGATCGGGTGGCGCAGTCCGAACGACCAGGTCGCGCTGGTGACGCGCCCGATTTCCGAACCGTCGGCCGTCACCTGAGCGCCCGCCGCCGGAGTGGTGGGCCCGTCGATCACGAGGCCGCGCAGGTGACGATTGACGTGGCCGCGATCGCGAATCCTGACCACGACCTCCTGGCCGATGTAGCAGCCCTTGGTGTGAGAGACGAGGCGCTCGATCGGGATCTCGGGCAGGAGGATGGTCGTGTCCACGTCGCTTCCGTAGGCCGGGGTTCCCGCTTCGATGCGAAGCGACTCCGACGCTGCGCGCCCGATCGGCATCGCTCCGAGCTGGACCGCGGCCGAGCGCAGGCGCTCCCCATCGGCGATCGCCGCGGCGACCCACACCTCGGGCTCACCGGTCTCCGAGCAGCCCCTCACCAGCCTCACGTCGACATCGGCGACACGGGCAGCGACGTTGCCCCACGCCGTCTCCGGCACTGCGACACCGGCCAGGCGCTGGGCGAGGGCCGGCGCCTCGGGACCAGCGAGCATCAGGAGCGCCATCTCGCCGCTGAGATCCTTGAAGTACGCCTTCTCGGAGAAAAGATAGCGATCGAGAGCCTGGATCGTTCTGGCGCCTTCCCCGGGCGGCGTGAGGAGAAGGAGTCGATCTTCGAGAGCCCAGATCGTGAGGAGTGTCTGGACCTTGCCGTGGACGTCGAGGAAGGCGGCGGCGATGCCGCGGCCGGCGGAGAGTGACTTGACGTCGTTGCTCAGCATCGCGTGCAGGAAGGTGGCGCGATCCCGGCCGGTCACTTCGACGATGCCGAGATCGCTGCGGTCGACGAGGCCGACGCCTCGACGCACGGCTGCGTACTCCGTGGCGGGATCTGGCATGTGGACATTGTACCGCCCACGTGGAGATAGCGCCGGCCTCAGAAGGGCGTGCTAGACTCCGCGCGTGGTCAAGCCAGACCCGCGCGTCGTGCGCGCATTTCAGCGCCGACTGCTGGCCTGGTACGCGCGGCACGGCCGCGATCTTCCCTGGCGCCGCACGCGCGATCCCTACCACGTGCTCGTGTCCGAGATCATGCTCCAGCAGACCCAGGTCGATCGCGTCGTACCGAAGTATCACCAGTTCCTCGAGCGCTATCCGACGCTCGAAGACCTTGCCAGCGCCCGGGCCCGCGACGTCCGCCAGCTCTGGTACCCGCTCGGCTACAACATCCGGCCCGCCCGCCTGCACCGGATCGCGCGCGAGACCGTGGCTCGCTACGGTGGGCGGCTGCCCGACACCGCGGAGGGCCTCCGTGGCCTGCCCGGGATCGGCCGCTACACGGCGGGCGCCGTGCTGTCCTTCGCCTACGGTCAAGACGCCGCGATCCTCGACACCAACGTCCGGCGCGTCCTCTCCCGCGTCTTCATCGGACCTCGCCGGATGCAGCGCCTCCGCGGCGAGAAGGCGTACTGGGATCTCGCCAAGGCGCTCGTGCCGCCCGGCCGGGCCTATGACTTCAACCAGGCTCTCATGGACTTCGGCGCAACGTGGTGTTCCCCGAGAGCACCACGCTGCGCGCCCTGCCCGATGAAACGGTTCTGCGTCAGCTACCCGGCGGCGGCGTGCTCGTCATCGAAGTCGCGGCAGCGCTGATCCGGGACGCCGCCGGCCGGTACCTGATCACCCAGCGCCGGTCTGGGTCGCATCTCGAAGGCCTCTGGGAGTTCCCGGGAGGAAAGCGCGAGCCTCACGAAAGCTTCGAGCAGTGCGTGCGCCGTGAGTTGACCGAGGAGCTAGCGGCGACCTTCAGGGTGGGCAAGCTGGTCGAGACCGTACGCTGGGAGTACCCCGACCGCCGGATCGTTCTCCATTTCTACGAGTGCCACCTCGAATCCGGGACGATCGAGCCGCGCGAGGGCCAGGCCATGGCATGGGTCGAGCCCGCCCGGCTCGTGGATTACGACTTCCCGCCCGCCGACCGAGCTCTCGTCGATCGTCTCCTGGCGTAGTGGCGCTGAACCTTCGCGCGGTTGCCGCAGACCGCCATGTCGCACCATCGCCGGGTGCCGTTGCGGCTCCCATCGAGGAACAGGCGACGACAGGCAGGCGCCGCGCACACCCGGACGGCAGCGATGTCGGTCGACGTCAGGACCTCGGACGCTGAGCGGATGATCGGCCACAGCAGCCGATCGAGCGCGTCGTCACCGGTGTTCCAGTCCCAGGAAAAGCCCGGGCCTCGCCTGACGATGCGAGTGCGGCCGAGCGTCTCCGCCAGGGCGCCATTGAGGTCGTTGAGGGCGTGGGCCGGGGGCGGCCGGCGCTCGGCCACCGCGATCATCACGGCGGTGATCGCCGCTTTCAACGCCCCGGCGCGGGCCAGCGCCGCGGTCGCCGCGGCGGGACGACGCCGGCCCGTCGTGGCGAGCACGCGCGCCACCGCCGGTGGGACAGCGCCGGCTCCGGCTGCCCACGCCGCGAGATCGGCATACGTCGAGAAGCTCGCACCGTTGGCGAAGTCGAGGCAGAGCCGCCCGGCCGTCCACGAGTGGGCCACGGGAAGTATCTAACCACCGTCGGAGCCGAATGGGGTTAAGGAATTCCGGCTAACCCCCGGCGGGAGCCACGGCGGTTAGGGCACGGCGCCGGGCGCTCCAGGCCACCAGACCGACGAACGCCAGCGCCCCGACTGACTGCAGGCGAGCGTCGCTGACGATCATGAGCCCGGCCGCCCCGAGCGCCAGCAGACGCTCCCACCCCAGGAGCCGCCCCACGGCCTGGCCGACGATTGCGGCCGCCAGGGCGATCGCGGAGACGGCAGCGAAGGCCGACATCTCGAGGATCTGGCCCCACGTCCCTCGAAGCAGGAGCTCGGGATGGAACACGAAGGCAAAGGGGACCAGAAAGCCGGCGATGCCCAGCCGGAAGGCCTCGAGCCCGGTCGCCATCATCTCCGAGCCCGCGATGTTGGCAGCGGCGAACGCGGTGACGGCGTCGGGCGGCGTGAGATCGGACAGGACGGCGTAGTAGAAGACGAACAGGTGAGCGGCCAGCACGGGCACGCCCAGGCCGCCCATGGCCCCTGCCCCGACGACGACCGAGATCACGTAGGCCGCGGTGGTCGGGATCCCGGTACCCAGGACGCTCACGACCAGGAAGATCAGGATCATGGCGACGAGCAGGCTCCCCATCGAGGCCGAGAGCACGGCGCCCCCGAACGCGAGCGCCGAGCCGGTCCTGGTGAGGACGCCGACGATCATGCCCGAGCCGGCCAGGGCGACCGCGATCGTGGCTGCGCTGACGGCGCCTTCGACGAGCGCCTCCAGGCACCGGCGCGGCGTCATCCACGTCCGCCGATCGAGGAAGGACAGGACGAAGGTGATCACGATCACGTAAAACGCCGCGCCGGTCGGCGAGTAGCCAGCAGCGAGGAAGTACACGATTCCCACGAACGGCAGGGCAAGGTAGGCCTGACGAAAGATCGTGCCCCAGCTTGGTAGCTCGCCGCGCGGTCGGGGCTGGAGGCCGTGGCGGACGGCCAGGAAGTGCACCATGGCCATCAGGCCGACGTAATAGAGGATGGCGGGAATGGCCGCGGCCTTCGCGACCTCGAAGTACGGCACGTTCGTCATCTCTGACATGATGAAGGCGCCGGCGCCCATGACCGGCGGCATGATCTGGCCGCCGGTGCCCGCGATGGCCTCGATGGCGGCTGCCGTCTTGGCCGGATAGCCGCCTCGCTTCATCAGCGGGATCGTGAACGAGCCCGTGGCATAGACGTTGGCGACGGTGCTGCCGCTGATGGTGCCGAAGAGCGCCGAGCCCACGATAGCCGTCTTGGCCGGGCCACCACGCATCCACCCGGTCGTGCGCTCGGCCAGGGCGATCAGGAACGTCCCCACGCCCGCCTTCATCAGCACGGCTCCGAACAGCACGTAGATGAACAGGATGTTGCTCGAGATCCCGGTGAGGAAGCCGTACATCCCGTCGTCGCCGCCGAGGTACAGCAGCTCGATCATCCGCGGATAGGTGAAGCCCTTGTAGTGGAAGGCGCCCGGAAACCACTGGCACGTGGCCAGGTAGACAAGGGCTACCGAGATCGTGACGGCCATCCAGCGGGAGAGCGAGCGGCGGCACGCCTCCACGACGAGCACCACCATGACCGTGCCGAGGACGACCTCGCGAGGCAAGATGTCGCTCGCCCCCTCCCACCGGTGATTGATGCGATCGCTGTCCCAGATGAGGTACGCACTGGCCACGAAGCTCGTCACCACCCAGAGCCAGTCCCAGGCGCTCGGCCGGCTCCGAGGCGACGTCGTCCGAAAGCGATACAGAACGAAGATCAACGGGACGAGGAAGAGGAGATGGAGCGATCGCTGGACGCGGGGCTCAAAGACGCCATAGCCCGCGGTGTACAGGTGAAACAGCGACGCGGCGGCGGCCCACGCCGCAACTCCCCAGCGTGTCGGGCCGGTGAGCTCGCGCACCGCTTCCCTACTTCAGATAGCCCTTCTCGCGGTAGTAGCGCTCGGCCCCGGGATGAAGCGGAACGCCGAGATAGAGGTACGCCTTGGCCGGATCGTAGTCGGCCAGGCTGCCGTGGATCTTGCGGACGCGATCCGGGTTGTCGTTGAGCGTCTTCGTGATCGTGTAGGCGAGGTCGTTCGCCATCTTCGTCGTGACGGTGATCGTCGTGCCCATCGTCGCCGAGACGACGGTGTCCTTACCGTTCGCCGCCTGCGGGTAGGTCCCGGCCGGGATCGTCCCCTTCCCGAGCCCGAACTTGCCGAGATAGGCGAGCAACGGCTCGGGAAACGCGAGCAGCTTCAGGTTCCGCCCGACGCTCGCCTCGGTGATCGATGCCCCGGGCAGGGCCAGGAACGTGAAGGTCCCGTCCACGTTGCGATCCTTGAACGCGCCGGCCTGCTCCGTGTACGAGCCGCGGAAGAAGCGCGCACCGGCGGCTTCCCAGTCCTTGTAGGAGAGGCCGTAGTGCTCCATGACCTTCTCGAAGACCCAGACATCCGACGAGCCGGGCTTCGAGATCGCCAGACGAATCGGTTTCTTCCCCTTGAAGATCTCCTCCATCGTCATGTTGGCGTACGGCGTCTCCGCGCCGACGTAATGTTGGCGTACGGCGTCTCCGCGCCGACGTAGAAGTGGAACGTGTTGAGGCTCATGTTCCCGGCGAGCGCGCGGAGGTCGGGCATCTTGTGCGGCTTGCCGTCCTTGTCGACGTAGGGATCCTCGCCCTTCATGGCCGCGTCGAGGAGCGGAGGCAGGCCCATGCCGATCTCGGCGTCCCCCTTCTGCACGAGGACGGGGTTCTGGGTGCCGCCGCCTGGAATGACCTTGACCGTGAGCTGAGCCTTCTCGCGCAGCAGCTCGGCCATGCCACCGGAGATCGCGTACCAGCCGCCGCCAACAGCGCCCGCCGTCCACGTCAGGCTCGACTGGGCCGTGGCCGGTCCTGCGAGCAGCACGGCGACGGCGATCGTGACCAGCGTCATTGTGGCTCGTCTCATCGGTGACCTCCCAGGATCGTTGGGCGCGCTTCAATATTCATGGAGGCGAACCTGCCGTCAAGCTGCGCTCGTCACTCGGCGTCGGGGCCGTGGCTCTTCGCGCGACCGGCGCCACGTGCGAAGCGCGCGGGGTCGAACAGCGAGAGATCGAGGGAGGGCTTGCCTTCCACCAGCCACTCGGCGACGTGGCGTCCCGTCGCCGGCGAGTGCTGGAAGCCGTGGCCGCCGAAACCGACGGCGAGGAAGAAGCCTTCGACGCCGGGAGCCCAGCCGATGATCGCGTGATCATCGGGCGTCAGCGGCCTGAGCCCGGCCCAGCCCCCGGCCACGCGCGCCTTCTCGACGATGGGCAGGCGATGGAGCGCCTTCTCCACCGTCTCCTCCACGCGTGACCAGTCCACGGGCACGGCGAGATCCGCGCCGATGTCCTCGACGTCCCCGGGCGAGAGAAGGAGCTGATCCATCTCCTTGCGAAAGTAGAACCCGCTGGCCCGATCGGTCGTGAGCGGGACGGGGCCGGGAATTTCGGGGAACGGCTCGGTATAGAAGATGTGGCGGCGCCGCGGCAGCACCGGGATGCCGACGCCAGCCAGCTTCGCGACCCGCGCGGCGGTGGGGCCAGCGGCATTGATCACGATGCGGGTGCCGACGTCACCCTGAGCCGTGCGGACACCCGTCACGCGGCCGTGCTCGACGACGACCGCGGTCACGTCGACGCCTTCCTCGATCCGGGCGCCTAGCTCGCGCGCTCGCCGCGCATAGCCGGCGGTGACCTCGGCCGGCCCGGCCATGCCGTCCTGTGGCCCCCATACCGCGCCGATCAAATCGTCCACGTGGAGCGCCGGAACGAGCGCACGCGCGTCCTCGGGCGAGATCAGCCGCACGTCGACGCCGAGCCGGCGCTGGAGCGCCATCCGCTCCTGGAACCCGGCGAGGTCGTCGCGATCCGAGATGAGAAAGAGATAGCCGATCTTCCGGTAGCCGGGATCGAGACCGAACTCCTCGACGAAGCGCTCGAAGACCGCGATGGACTCCAGCGAGAAGCGGATCTCCGTCTCGGTCGAGAACTGAGCGCGGATGCCACCCGCCGCCTTGGACGTGGTGCCGGACCCGACGGCGTCGCGCTCGACGACGAGCACGTCGCGCAGTCCGCGGAGCGCCAGGTGATAGGCGAGGCTGCAGCCGACGACACCGCCACCGATGATGACGACGTCAGCCGAGCGCGGGAGCGTCATACGGGCCGCGGCCAGAGCCCGGCGACCAGGCTCGCGTGAACCATCCGGACCAGCGAGACGACGTCGAAGACCGGCCGGCCCGTCGCGCGCTGGATGTCGAGCGTATACGGCGGCATGTTGGTGCACTCGAGGACGATGGCGCCGATGTCGGGGTGCTCGGCGACGAGGCGCCGGGCGACCTTCGCGTGCTCGTCACGAGCGGCGTCGACGTCCAGCTCTAGCTCGTCGCCGAGCAGCACTCGCGTGAACTCCTTTTCGGTCTCGAGCCCCGCGACCGCAATCGGGATGTCCGGTCCGACACCCGCGCCCTCCAGGTGTTCGGGCGTCAGCGTTCCGGCATTGACCGTGAGAATTCCCACGCGCCGCCGGGGCGCGAGCATCCGGTGCACCAGCGGAACGAGGAGCAGGCTCGACGTGAAGACCGGCACGGTGACGGCCGCGCACAGCTCGCGCTGGAACTTCACCAGGAACCCGCAGTTGGTGGTGATCGCGCTGACACCTTCCCGTTCCAGGGCGCGAGCTCCCTCGACGAACGACGGCAACAGCCCGGAAGCGCCACGGCGGACGACGAGATCGGGATCGGCCCCGCTCACGCGGTGGTAGCGAACCGGAAAGTCGAACGTCGCGGCATTCCCCATGTCGCCCACGATTCTCGGAAAGCGCGTGTCGAGCATGAGGATGCCGACGGTGAAGCCGTACTGATTGAAGCCGCCGACGACCCGGCCCGCCATGGGGCCATACTGTACCGCGGTTGATGTACACTCGGGCGCGAGTTGGCGCGATGAATCCCTGGCACGATGTCGCGCTGCAGGCCGCCGGCGGTCGTGGCGTGAACGTCGTCATCGAGATTCCCAAGGGCTCGAAGGTCAAGTACGAGCTCGACAAGGCGACCGGGCTGCTCAGCGTCGACCGTGTGCTCTACAGCGCGGTCCACTATCCTGCCAACTACGGCTTCCTGCCCCGGACGTATTGCGAGGACGGTGACGCGCTCGATGCGCTGGTGCTCGGCCAGGAGCCGGTCGTGCCCCTGTGCATCGTGCGGGCCCGCCCGATCGGCGTCATGGTGATGACCGACGAGAAGGGCCGGGACGACAAGATCATCGCCGTCCACGCCGACGACCCCGAGTACGCGGTCTACCAGGACATCCGCGACCTTCCGCCCCACCGCCTCAAGGAGCTGGAACGGTTCTTCCTCGATTACAAGGTCCTCGAGGACAAGACCGTGAACGTGGAGGAGATGCGAGGCCGGGCCGACGCCGCCCGGGTCATCGCCGACGCCGAGACGCTCTACGCGGGATCCTTCACGGCCAGGAGGCAGTGAACCGTCACCGGCTCCCGAGCGCCCTTCACGCGCTCGACCCGCCCCGGCGTCACCGTCACGAAGGACGAGACGCGCGACAAGAGATCGTCCGAGAGCAGCACTTCACCGCCCGCCGTCAGCGTCTGGATCCGCGACACCATGTTCACGGCCGGCCCCACGACGCCGTACTTGAGGCGCTCGGGGCTGCCGATGTTGCCGGCCACGACCGGGCCGAGGTGCAGCCCGATGCCCATGGTCAGCCGGGGGAGCCCCTGCGCCTGGTTCTCCTCGTCGAACGCGACCAGCGCTTGTTGCATCGCCCACGCGCAGCGCACGGCGCGCTCAGCGTCGTCGGGCCCGCTGAAGGGCGCGCCGAAGAGCACGAAGATGGCGTCGCCGATGAACTCGTCGATGGTGCCGCCGTGCTGGACGATCACGGGCGTCATCCGGGCCAGATAGCGGTTGAGGAGATCGATCATCGCCGCCGGTCCCAACCGCTCGGACAGCTCGGTGAATCCGCGCAGGTCCGACATCAGCATGGCAACCTCGCGCACCTCGCCGCCGAGCCGAAGGGCGCCGCGATCGCGCAGCGCTCGCTCGGCCAGCTCGGGGCTGACGTAGCGCCCGAACGTCTCGCGGACGAAGTCGCGGTCGCGCAGCGCGTGGACCATGTCGCCCATGGCGCGAGCCAGCACGCCGATCTCGTCGCGGCTGCGGGGCGCGATCGTCACGTCGAGCTGGCCGTGCCGGATCCGCCGGGCCACGTCGGCGAGCTCGCGCAGGGGGCTCGCGATCCAGCGCGCCACCGCCACCCCGCCGGCAGCCGCCACCACGAGAGCCAGGATGCCGAGGCCGAGCGCGACGCGAGCTTCCGCGTCGATCTGCTGGGTGTAGTCGTGCTCCGGGACGACGACCTCGACGAGCCAGGTCAGATCGCCCACCGTCATCGGGACGGCCCGGCCGAGATACCGCGTTCCCTGGTGCTCGAATTCGAACGTGGTCTGCTGCTCCACGGCGGCGCGTCGGAGGGTCGCGCTGGCCAGCTCGGCATCGATGACCTCGGCCCGAGACGCCCCCGAGCCGCGACGGCCGACCAGGATGGTCCCCTGGCCGGTCGCAATGAAGACCCGCCCGTGCTTGGAAACGCGCAGGTCTTCCAGCGTGCCGGCCAGTCGGTCGAGCAAGAAGTCGACCGTGAACACGCCCCGAACGTTGCCCTTGGCATCGAGCAGCGGCGCCGCGCACGTGATGCCGAGACCACCGCCGGCGTAGAACTCGTAGGGCTCCGTCCAGACCAGGTCACGTTTCGCCACCGCGGCCTGGAAGTACGTGCGCTGCGTGGGCCGGTAGCCGTGGTCGTCCACTCGGCGGATCGCCTCACGCGACCCGTCGGGAAAGATTCGATCTTCCTCCAATCGGATCCGCGAGCCGACCGGAAAGCTGTGATTGAGGAAGATGTTGCCCCGGTCGTCGCGCTTGGCGCCGAGGAAGTGATCGGTGCTGCTGCCGTAGCTCACCCAGCTCACGTGCTGGTGCGCGCTCAACACGGCCAGCGTGAATCGCTCGAGCGCTTCGGCATTGTCGGGATTGAGCTGGCCCTGCTTGGCGAGCAAGACACCGAGCCGCACGGTGGACTCGGCGTCCTCCAGCGCGCGATCGGCGTTGGCCGCGGTCAGCCGTACCGCCTGCAGCATCGCGGCGTCGAGCAGGGCACGCGAGCTGGCTCGCTGCGCGACCCAGGCGAGACCGCCGATGACGGCACCGGTGAGCCCGGTGAGCAGGACGACGAGCCCGACGAGCGCAAGCGTGAACGGAGGACGGCGGCGCGGACGACCGGTGGAAGCTACCGCTCGAGCTCCCCGAGGTACTCCCTCACTCGTTTGGCATCGGCCGCGTCCGGTTTGAGGGCGAGGTACCTCTCGAAGGCGGCCCGGGCCTGGGCCGGCTCCTTCTGCTGGTAGTAGAGCAGGCCGAGCTGCCGGAACGGATCCGGATACGCGGGATCGAGCGCCGCCGATTGCTCGTAACTCTCCCGCGCCATCCGTGTTTCGGTGTCGCGCTCGGCTACGCTCTTCGCGCGCTGCGACTGCAAGCGGTGAAGCTCGCCGTCGTAGAGGTGGGCGATCGCGTCCTTGGGGGACGCCTTGAGGACGCGCTCGAGCTGTTTCTTGGCCAGCGGGAAGCGCCCCGCCTGGATGTCGAGCGCCGCGTTCTCGCGCACGACCGCCCGCATCCTCTCCTCGAAGTCGTCGGTGCTCTTGACCAGATCGGTTCGCTTGGCGTCCTCTCCGTAGACCTTCCGGAGCTGGTGGAGAGCTACATCGAAGCTCCCTTGCAGCCGCGCCGGGTTGCCGTAGAAGAACGCCTCCAGCGGACCGCGGCCGGCCCCTTCATCGCGCAGGAGCTTGAAGAGCTTCAGCGACTCCTTCGGATCGTAGCCGGCCCGAACGAGCGCGGCCATTCCGCCGACGTCGGCCTGACGCTCGAGGTCGCGGCCGTAGCCGTTGATGGCCGTGACCGCCGCGATCTTGAGCCCCAGGCCCAGGATGGCGTTGGCGGTCCGACTGAGCACCGCCGCGCCGACGAACTGGTCCCGCCGGTCCACGATGGCGCTCGGCGGCGTCCCCAGAGAGGTCACCGTGTCGCGGAGCTTGTTGAGGATCTTCGCGCTGTCGCCACCGCCGCCGCTGAAGACGAGGTAATGCCGCTCGTACACGTGCGTGACCTCGTGGCCGAGGATCGTCGCGAGCTGCGCCTCGTTCTCGAGACGGCTCAGGAGCCCGGTGTGGAGGAAGACACGGCCCTCGGGCATCGCGAACGCCGCCAGGGTCGGGTCACGGAGGACGACCAGCTTGATGACGGGTCCGTCGGGCCCGACGTCGCCCGGGGTGAGCTTGGCGGCCACACGGCCGAGGTACTCGTCGAGGCGCGGATCTTCGTAGATCGTCACCCGCGTGAGGAGGCTCTCCTCCTCGCGCTCGGCCTCGCTCCACAGTCGGCGTTCCTCGGGCGACGGCGTGAACGGAGTTCGCCCGGCGTCGATGGGTGGGACGCGGGCGGTGCACGAGACGGCGATCAGACCGACCAGCAACGCCCCCACCAGGGAGGCGGCACTCCTGCTCACGTCAGTTCAGCGCGGCGAGCCGCTGGCGAACCTGCCGGAGCTGGTGGCGTACGGCGTCGGCGTCCTCGGCCTTCGGACACCGGGTGAGATAGCGCTCCCAGTCGCTCACGCCCTTGTGGAAATGACCGAGCCGCACGTGGACGGCGCCGCGGTCGCGGAAGTGGGCGGCGGCGCTGCCGTCGAGGATCAGCAGCCGATCGTAGACCGCGAGCGCCTTCGTCCATTCGCGTCGTTGGGCGTAGATCGACTTGAGGTTCATCAGCATGCGCGTGAGGATCTGCCGCTTGGTCACCGGGGCCAGGTGCCGCTCGGTGATCGGCGCCCGTCGCCCGAGCGCGCGCGCCACCACTTCGGCCGCCCGCTCTGGCGTCAGCAAGGCGCCGCCGTCGAAGGGATCGAGCAGCACGGGATCGGGGCCCACGTCCGCACGCACCACGAAGTGCCCGGGCAGCCCCACACCGTGGATGTGCAGGCCCACGCGCCGGCCCACCTCCATCATCAGCACGGAGAGCGTGATCGGAATGCCGAGCCGGCGGTCGAGCACGTCGTTCAGGCAGCTATTGCGCGGATCGTAGTAGTCGTTGCCGTCGCCGCCGAAGCCTTCCTCCTCGAAGAGGAACTCGCGCAGCCGGTGAAGCGCCTTCACCGAATCGCCCACGGCGCCGGCGCCTGACCGGATGGCCAGGACGTCGAGACGTTGCTGCTCACGCGGCGCCACGATGTCGGGATGCTCGACGCGGGCGATCTCGAACGCGCCCAGGGCCAGGTCGATCTCAGGCTCGGCGCCGCAGACGGCGTCGCGGAACGCCCGGAGCGCGTCGTCGATCAGCATCCCGGAGCGTGGTGGATGCCGGCGGTGGTGAGCGCCGCCCGCTGCAGCTCGTCGGCCAGCTGGAGCGTGCGCCGCGCCGCCTGTCGGGCCGCCGCCTGAGCGTCGGCCGTCGTGGCGAGGCGCAAGAGCAGCTCGCGGCCGAGCTCCTGGTGATAGCGCTCGTCGGGCTCGATGACGTCGCGATAGAGCGCGGCCGTCTCCCGGTCCCCCGCCCGCTCACAGAACTCGATGAACTGCCGGTTCTTGACGACGGCGATGGCCTCGCGCGTGAACTGACCGGCGGCCACGCGCTCGACGGTCGTCTTGAGCGAGTCGAGATAGTTGAACAGCGGCCCGTAGCCCTTGCCCAGTGGATTGGCGTAGGCGGTGGCGGGAACGCCGAGAGCGCGCAGGCGGTCGCGGATCATGCGGAAGTGCTTGGCCTCGTCTCCGGCCTGGCGGGCGAAGGCCATCTTCACGTCGACGTCGTCGGTGACGACGAGCCAGCGCGCCGCGATCTCGGTGGCCTCGATCTCGTTCTTGAGCGCGACCTTCAGGAGGTTGACGACGTTGAGCTCGCCCTCCACCTCGGGCTTGAGGGTGTCGTCCGGCGCGAGGCGGTCGAGAAGGACGCGGTTCTCGGCGCCAAGCGTGGCGACGAACTCCTCGGCGATCACGGGGCGACACCTTCCCGGAGCAGCGAGGGCAGCTCCGCCGTCAGCGTTTCCTTCGTCACCACTCGGGCGCAGCGGGCATGCCAGGGCTGGGTCTCGCGGGCGAGCGCGTGCGTCGTGAAGGCGAGCACGGGAACGCCAGCGCGCTCGGCGGCGTCGAAGATGCGCGCGTAGTCGAAGCCCCCGGTCAGATCGAGGAGGAGGAGACGGGGCCCGTTGACGCTCGTCTCGACCTCGTCGACGGTGCGGGCGATGACCAGGGGCACGCCGGCCAGGCGAGCGGTCTCACGGATACGGGCGACGAAGAAGAGGTCCTTGACGACGGCGAGGACCTCGGGCGAACCGCCCTTCATGCCCTAATCGCTCTGCTCACGGACGCCGAGCCAGTACCTCTGCCACTCGGCAATGTGGGAGAGAGTGGACAGGTCACGCATGCGATCGATGTACACGTGCCCGTTGAGATGGTCGGTCTCGTGCTGGGCGACGCGAGCGAAGAAGTCCTTGGCGTCGACGACCTGACGCGAGCCTTCACGGTCGAGATACTCGAGCCGCACTGCCGTGTAGCGCGGCACCACGCCCCGCATGTCGGGAACCGACAGGCAGCCCTCCCAGCCCTCGTCCATCTCGTCGGTCAGCGGCGTGACGATGGGATTGATGACGACGGTGAGCGGAATCTCCGGGGCTTCGGGATAGCGCGGGTTGGCCTGCACCTCGATGACGGCGATGCGCTTGAGGACGTGGACCTGATTGGCGGCGAGTCCTGCGCCGTTGTACTCGCGCATCGTCTCGATCATGTCGTCGATGAACTGCTGCGTCGCGGGAGTTCGAATCTCCGCCGGGGAGAGCGCCCGCGCCTGCTGTCGCAAGACGGGATGACCAAGCCGCGCGACCTTCAGAATCGCCATGACCTCGGAAATTGTAGCACGCAGGTGCGAGGTCGCGACGAGCGAGCGCTACTTCGTCTCGATCCGGCCGACCCGGCGTACCCCGGCGGCGAGCCGGCGCGCATCGGCGTCGAAGAAGCGCTGAAACTCTTCCCCTTGCTTGAACACGATCGGGGTCTCGAGTTTGTCCATGGCGCCCTTGAAATCTGGATCGGCGACCACCTGCCGCATCGCGTCGCGCAGCCGGGTCAGGATCGGCTCCGGCGTCCCCTTCCCCGCGAACACTCCGGCCCAGATATAGAACTCGGCGTCCGGATAGCCGAGCTCCTTGAACGTGGGCACGTCGGGCAACGCCGCCATGCGCGCCTCGCCCCAGCCGGCGAGCGCGCGCAGCTTCCCGGCCTTGAGGTGGGGGAGGACGACGGCTGGCCCGGACGCCAGCGCATCCACGTGGCCGCCCAGGATCGCGGTGAGCGCGGGCCCGGCGCCGGCATAGGGCACGTGGCGCAGCTTCACGTTGGCCGCGTGCTCGAGGAGCGCCATCGCCATGTGGAGGGTTCCGTAAACGCCCGACGAGCTGTAGGAGATCTGCCCGGGCCTCTTCTGGGCGTCCTCGATGAATTCCCGCGCCGTCTTCCACGGGCTCTCGGCGCGGACCACCAGGACCGTCGGGTCGGCGGAGACCAGGGCAATCGGGGCGAACTGCTCGATGGTGAAGGCCGGCGGCCGGCCGAAGATCTTGTCGGCCTCGGGAATGATCGAGATCGAGGACAGCGCGAGCAGCAGCGTGTAGCCGTCGGGCCGGCTCGTCGCCACGTACTGCATGCCCACCGCGCCGGCGGCGCCCGTCTTGTTGACGACACCGACAGGCGTCTTGAGGATCTTCTCCAGCGACGCGGCCACCGGCCGCGCAGTCAGGTCGGCAACGCCGCCGGGCGGGAACGGCGCCACCAGCGTGATGGGCCGCGTCGGATAGCTCTCCTGAGCACCGGCGATGCCGGCCACCACGGCCAGCGCCACGACGCCGACGAGGACGCGGGCACGCCTCATAGCTCTTCTCCTTTTTCGGCCATCGCCATCCGCTCACGCCAGTCGAAGCCGTGCGTGATGAGTGATTTGAGGCTCAGCAGGACGAGGAGGACGCCGACGGCGAGCAAGGTCGTGGCGATCGGGCGCGTGAGGAAGATCGCGTACTGCCCGTCGGACATCGCGAGCGACTGGCGCAGCGCCATCTCGATCATGGGCGCCAGGATCACGCCGAGCACGATCGGCGCCGGCTCGAACTCGAGCTTGCGCAGCAGGTAGCCGACCAGCCCCATCACGAGCATGATCCAGACGTCGACCACGCTCGAGTTGACCGCGTAGACGCCGAGGATACAGAAGACGAGGATCCCGGGATAGAGCAGCGGATACGGCACGCGCAGCAGGTTCACGAAGACGCCGACGAGCGGCAGGTTGAGGATCAGCAGCACGACGTTCCCGACGTACATCGACGCGATGAAGCCCCAGAAGAGCTCGGGCTGCTGCTTGATGAGGAGCGGCCCCGGCGACACGCCGTGCACCATCATCGCCGCCAGCATCACGGCGGGGATCGGCCCCGAGGGAACGCCGAGGGCCAGCATGGGCACGAACGCGCCGGAGGTGGCCGAGTTGTTGGCCGACTCAGGGCCGGCCACTCCGGCCACCGCGCCCTGCCCGAACTCCTCCGGTCGCCGGGCGAGCCGACGCTCCACCGCGTACGACACGAACGACGAGATGATGTGCGCCGAGCCCGGGATGATCCCGATCAGGAAGCCGAGCACCGTGCCACGCCAGATGGGCCAGTTCGCGTCCTTCCACTCCTGGCGCGACGGCAGCAGCTCACGCAGCGTCGGCTTGATGACGGCCGGCGGCGTTTCCTGGCCGGCGGTGGCGAGGATCTCAGAAAGGCCGAAGAGGCCGACGGCGACGGGCACGACGCCGATCCCGTCGCCCAGCTCGACCACGCCGTAGGCGAACCGGAAGTACCCGGTCATCTGATCGATGCCGATCATGCCGAGGAGGAGGCCGAGCGTCGCCATCGCCAGCGCCTTCACCATCGACCCGCTCGACATATAGGCGAGCACCAGGAGCCCCAGGATCAGCAGCGCGAAGTACTCGGGCGGTCCGAACCTCAGCGCGAACGACGCCAGCGGCGGAGCCAGGAACATGAGCGCGACGACGCTGACGGTCCCCGCGACGTAGGAGCCGACCGCGGCGATGGCGAGCGCCGCCCCTGCCCGCCCCTTGCGGGCCATCGCATACCCGTCGATGCACGTCATCACCGACGCGGCCTCGCCGGGAATACGCATGAGGATCGACGTGGTCGAGCCGCCGTACATCGCGCCGTAGTAGATACCGGCCAGCATCACGATCGCCTTGGTGGCGTCGAGACCGAAGGTCGCCGGAAGCAGGAGGCTGATGCCGGCAAGCGGACCGACACCGGGCAGCACGCCCACGATGGTCCCGACGACGCAACCCACGAACGCGTAGAGCAGCACCGGCGGGGAGAGCGCGACGGAGAAGCCGAGGAGGAGGTTGTGAACGGTCTCCGTCATCGGCGAGCGGTCAGAGCCCGAACGGGCCGCGCGGCAGCGGCACGCGGAGGAGCGTGTCGAAGAGCAGGTACGAACCGGCGGCGAGCGCGACGGCCAGCGTCAGCGTCACGAACACGCCCTGGCGCTCGATCACGCCGATGAGGAAGCCGAGCGCAATCGCCATCGTGAGCCGATAGCCGAGGCGCTCCAGCGCGATCGCCGCGAACGCGCACGTGCCGAGGATGGCCGCGGCGTGGCGCCATTCAGACCAGCCGACTGCGCCGAGGCCGCGCGAGGCGCCGCCATACGCACCGACGAGAATCGCGAAGACGAGCAGCGCGAGGGCGAGCAGCACCGGCATGTACGCCGGACCAGGGTTGTGGAGCGATCCGAGCGGGAGCTTACGGCTCTCGAACAGCACGACGACGGCGAGCGCGCCGAGCGTGACGGCAGCCACCCGATTCGTGGTCAGCATCGCGACGGATAGTACATCATCTGGGCACGGGCACCCGGACTCGCGCCCGCCCGTGCCCCGCCGCAATCATTGTCGGCGATCACTCCACCGCCCGGTCAGAGTTGCGACTGCACGTGACGCTGTCCCTGCCCTGGAACCGGGCGTGATTACCTCTCGTCAACGATAGCCGACGAGCTCCAAAAGGTTACCGTCGGGATCGAGGAAGTAAAGGCAGTCGTGGTCGCCCCAATCGATCGGGGCGTGGTACGGGATCCCCCGGGTTTCGAACAGCTCGAGGGCGCTCTCGAGCTCGGGGTACTCCACCAGGAAGGCGTGGTGCGACTTGCCGAGCGGATTGTCGATCTGCTCGCGCCCGCCTGGTCGCCGATCCGCTTTGAGGAAGAGCGCGCAGGCGCCATCGCCATAACGCAGGAGCACCTGGTCGGGCAGCCGCATCTGTACCGTCATGCCGAGGACATCCGTGTAGAACCGCTCGGCGCGCGCCAGGTCGGCGACGTCGACGCCGAAGTGATCGAGGTGACGCAATCTCATCGCTTTCCGCTCCGTGGCTTGCGCTCGCTCATGACGTAGCGGGCAGCGTTACGAACGGTGGGATCAGGATCGCCGCTCAACGTCGTCAGGGCCCGCTCGACCTCGCCGCCGTCGCCCAGGACGAAGCCGAGCGCGGCGATGGCCACGACGCGTGCTCGGACTGGACCCGTCCGCGCGGCCTCGATCAAGAACCAGGTGGCCTCGCGCCCGCCGGCATGGCCCAGCGCGCGATAGAGATACGGCACCGGTAGCGGCACGGCATCGCTGAATCGCCCCTGAGGATCGACACCGCGGGCGACGGTGGACTGGATGGCGCCGATCAGCCGGGGCACGCCACGCAAATCACGGAGCACGCAGAGCGCGTACGCCGTCATCGCCTGCACCGTCGGATCGGCATCCGCTTGCATCGCGTCGCTGAGCGCATCGACAACGTCGGCCGGGTCGGACAACGGCACGTCGCGGAAGCCATGAGCGACGGCGATGGCGGCAAGCGCGCGGGCCGAGGGCTCGTTCGAGGTACGAAGAGCGTCGAGCGCATCCTGGTACGGCCGTGGCAGATCGCTCCCACCAGCCGTCGCGACCCAGAGCGAGAAGCCGACTACCATGGCCGGAACCGGCATCGGAAGCAGGATACCGCAGGCGTGCGCGAAGACAGAACGACGCCCCGGCGGGGAGCCACCGGGGCGCCATCGAGCCGCTCGGGCTCGTTGCCCGTTGTTACTTCTTGTGCTCTTCGGGCATGGGCCGGCCGGTCGGTTGGGGCTGGCCACCCTGCTGGTGTTGCGGGTTCTGCTGGGGCTGTGGCTCACCGCCGTGCTGCTGACCCTGCTTGTCCTTGTCGAGCTGAACGGGACGGCCGCTCTTCTGATCGTCCCGGTCGGGGTCCATCTGATGCTCTTTCTGGTCCATGGTTCGGACTCCTTCGTCTGAAATGGACGCTTCTGTGTGGTCAAAGGCAGCAAAGCCCGAGCCAGTGAATCAGCTCACGGTTGTAATTTCTCCAGTGCCCAGGTTGCGGCGTCGGCGACGGCTGGATCGGCATCGTCCGCCGCCCCGACAAGATCAGCTCGCGTCGAGCCGTCGCCGAGATTCCCCAACACGATGGCAGCGTTCCGGCGAAGCCCGGACCGCTTGGCGCGGCTCAGCGCTGAGCCACGAAAGCGCGCACGAAACGCGTCCTCATCGAGGCCGAGGAGCGTGGCCGCCGCCAGTGGCTCGTCCGGACTGAGCGCGGGCTCACGGGCCGACGGGGCCTTGCGGTTCCACGGACACACTTCCTGGCAGACATCGCAGCCGAAGAGCCAGTCGCCGATGCCCGGCCGGAGCTCGGCGGCGATGGAGCCGCGATGCTCGATCGTGAGATACGAGATGCAGCGCCGGGCGTCGAGCGTGAACGGCCCGACGAACGCCTCGGTCGGGCACGCGTCGAGGCACGCGCGACAGGTGCCGCAGCGGTCGGCTTGCGCGGCGTCGGCTTCCAGCTCGGCGGTCGTCAAGACGACGCCGATGAAGAAGTACGAGCCGAGATCGGGATCGATGAGATTGGTGTTCTTCCCGATCCAGCCGAGCCCGGCGGCAGCGGCGAGATCGCGCTCGAGGACGGCGCTCGTGTCGACGGCGGCGCGGCTGCGAGCCTCGCCGCCGGCGGCGCCCTCGATGAAGCGCGCGAGCGTGTTGAGCCGCGGCCGTATGACGTCGTGGTAATCACGGCCGCCGGCATACCTGGCGATCTTTCCCTGTGTCGCTGCCGCACGCTCGGCCGGCGCGTAGAGCATCGCCACCGCGATGACGGAGCGAGCGCCGGGTAGGAGCCGCGAAGGATCGAGACGCTGGTGGCGCGTCCGCTCCATGTAGGCCATCTCGCCGGCGTACCCGGCGTCGAGCCAGCGCTCGAACGCGGCGCCGTGGGCGGCCGGCGCCGCCGGTCCCACCGCCACGCGATCGAAGCCGAGGGCGCGCGCGCGGTCGCGGACGGCGACGGTCAACGCGCGCGTGGTCAGCGTCACCGCCGGCGCGCCTTGACGATCAGATGGCTGCGCGTGAGCGTTCGCCCGCCCTCCTCCAGGTACTTGATGTACCGGAACCAGCGGCCGTCACTCCGCCACTTGTCCTCCAGTCCCACCACCGCAGCCAGCGCCGCCTCCAGGGAGGCGTACTGTTGCGTCTCGCGCTCGATCTCGAGGTGCTCGACCGCGAACCCGTTGGCGTCGAGCACGGCTCGAGCCCGCGACTCATCGTAGGCGAAGCGCGAGCGTCGCCCTGTCTCGCGCCACTGCTCGGCCTCGAACGCCACGAAGCCGAAGGCACGCCCGGGCGCCAGCACCCGGCCAGCCCGCTCGACGATCGCGTCTGACATGCACAGGTGGGCGACGACCACGTCGGGCGTGAAGGCGTGATACTCGCCGGCCTCGGCATCGGCCACGACGAACTCGGCGTTGGCGATCCCGGCCGCGCCCGCCCGTCGGCGCGCGTCTTCGATCAGCGCAACCTCTCGGTCGATCCCGACGATGCGGCGACTGCGCGGCGCGAGCTCGAGCGCCAGCCTTCCCCATCCCGTACCGACGTCGAGCACGCTCGACCCGGCGAGCGGCTCGGTGCCCAGCAGTCCGAGAAAGGTGGAACTGATCCCGCTCGTCTTCGCCGCGGCACCCGTCACACATTCAATGGTATCTTGACCGGCCATGAGCGTCATGCCTCCGATCACGTTGGGAGACGTCAGTGTGCGCCCGGTCGTCGAGATCCCCCGCTCGTCGTTCGCCACGACGTCGATGCTTCCCGATTCGACCGCCGATGCCGTGGCCCGCCATCACCGCTGGCTGCGGCCCCATTTCTGGGACGAGGGAACGAACGACCTCGGCTCGCGCATCCAGTCGTTCGTCGTCAAGACGCCCCGGACGACCGTGCTCATCGACACCTGCGTCGGCAACGACAAGAACCGCGAGGGCTCGGCGCTCTGGCACATGCGCCGTGGCGCGTTCCTCGACGACCTCGCCGTCGCCGGCGTCACTCCGGACGACGTGGACGTCGTGGTGTGCACGCATCTGCACGTGGATCACGTCGGCTGGAACACGCGATGGGTCGACGGCCGCTGGGTGCCGACCTTTCCGCGGGCGACGTACGTCATCCCAGGCGAGGAGTGGGAGTACTGGCGCCACGAAAAGGACGAGTGCATCGCCGACAGCGTGGTGCCCCTCGTCGAGGCCGGGCGAGCCACGCTGGTCGACTCCAGCCACACGATCGACCCGTGGCTCAGCTTCGAGCCCTCGCCGGGCCATACCCCCGGTCACGTCTGCGTCCGGCTCAGGACGAAGGCCGGTGAGGCCGTCTTCTCCGGCGATCTGATGCACCGGGTCGTGCAGGTCGCCGAGCCGCAGTGGTCGAGTCGCTTCTGTTATGACGGCCAGCACGCCACGCGGACGCGCCGGGCCTTCATCGAGCGGCATGCCGATACCGGCATCCTCGTCCTCGCCGCCCACTTCCCGCGTCCTGGCTACATCGTGCGCGAGAACGGCAGCCACCGCTTCCGGCCTGCGTGATGCGCGTCGGCATCTCGCTGACCAGCGCCCACAAGGTTCGCGACCCGCGCGAGACCGCGCGCTTCCTGGTCGAGCGCACGGCCGCCGCGCAGCGTGCCGGGCTCGATTCGCTCTTCGTCGGCGATCACCACGCGACACCGGGGCCGTACTACCAGAACGTCCCGATCATGGGCCGTCTGCTGGCGGAGTGGGGCGACAAGCCCGCCGGGTGCCTGTTCCTGCTTCCGTTGTGGAACCCGGTGCTGGTCGCCGAGCAGATCGGCACGCTCGCCGCCATCGCGCGCGGCCGCTTCATCATGCAGGCCGGCCTGGGCTACGACGAGGCGCAATTCCTGGCCATGGGCGCCAACATCAAGCAGCGGCCGTCGGCGTTCGAGGAGTCGCTCGGCATCATCCGGCGTTTGCTCGCCGGCGAGGTCGTGAGCAGCGATCATCGCTTCCATCTCGAGAACGCGCGGCTGGCGCTGCGCCCCGCCCAGCCGGTCGAGGTGTGGATCGCCGGTACCGCGGAGCCGGCCATCGACCGGGCCGCCCGTCTCGCCGAGGGCTGGCTGGTCTCCCCCGAGCCGACGCTCGAGCAGGCGAAGACGGCGATCGACTACTATCGCGCGCGCTGCGCAACGCACAAGCGCACGCCGACGGCCATCGCGATCCGTCGCGACATCTACGTGGGCGAGTCGGCGGCGGAAGCCGAGAAGACCGCGCGCGCCGTGGTGGACCGGGGCTACCGCGGGATCGAGCCGAGCGCCCTCGTGTGGGGCGACGTGGCGACGGTCGCCGAGAAGCTCAGACGGCTCGGCGCCATGGGCTACACCGACGTCATCGTGCGCCATCTCGTCGACGACCAGGCGAAGATCATCGGCTCGCTGGCGCGGCTCGCTGAGGTCCGGAAGGCCGTCGCCGCCGGCTGAGCCTCACGCCCGGGCGGCAACGAGCGTCCGTCCGACCAGCATGCCCGTGAAGCAGAGGATCACGCACGCCACCGTCGTCAGCACCACGTTGATCGACGCCTCCGTCCAGGCCCCGGACTCGAACAGCCTCACGGTCTCGTAGCTGAACGCCGAGTAGGTGGTGAGGCCGCCCATCACACCGGTCGTCAGGAAGAGGCGGACATCGTCCGACAGCAGCAGCGACTCCATGCCGATCTGCTGGATCAGGCCGATCAGGAACGAACCGACGAGGTTCACGATCAGCGTGCCGTACGGGAATTCGGCGCCGAGCCAGCGGATGGCGAGCACGGTCGTGAGGTAGCGGAGACCCGTTCCGACCGCGCCCCCGACGCAGATCAGGAGCAGTCGCGCCACGCGCGCGCCGGCTCAGCCGGTCACGGCACCGTCCGACGCCGACGACACCAGACGCGCGTACTTCGCGAGCGCACCCCACGTGTAGCGCGGCTTCGGCGGCTTGGCGGCCTTGAGACGCTTTTTGAGCTCCGCCGCCGACAGCTCCACTTCGAGGCGGCGCTTCTTGACGTCGAGGACGATGGTGTCTCCGTCCTTGACGGCGGCGATTGGCCCACCGACCGCGGCCTCGGGCGCCACGTGACCCACCATGAGGCCGTGGCTCGCGCCCGAGAAGCGGCCGTCGGTCATCAGCGCGACGGTGGGGCCGAGGCCGGCGCCTTGCAATGCGCCGGTGACGTGGAGCATCTCGCGCATTCCCGGCCCGCCCCGCGGGCCTTCGTACCGGATGACGATGAAGTCGCCCGCCTTGATCTTCCCGGCCTTGATGGCCAGGAACGCATCCTCTTCACGGTTGAACACTCGGGCGCGGCCGCGGAAGGTGTCATCGCTGTGGCCGGCGAGCTTGGCCACGCAACCATCGGGCGCGAGGTTGCCCTTGAGGATAGCCAGGCCACCATGGCGAGCGAGCGGGTTGGAGAGCGGACGGATCACCTTCTGACCCGGCGCTTCACGCGCGGCGCGGGCGGCCTCGCCGATCGTCTTGCCGCTGACGGTCATCTCCTTCTCGTTGAGCAGCCCCGCCTCGAGCAGTCGCTTGGCCACGACGGGCATGCCGCCCGCTTCGTGCATCTCGGGCGCCGTATAGCTGCCCCACGGCTTCATGTCGGCCAGGAGCGGCGTCCGGCGCGAGATCCGGTCGAACTCGTCGATGTCGAGCTGGACGCCGGCTTCCTTGGCGACGGCGAGCAGGTGGAGGACGGCGTTGGTGGAGCCGCCGGTCGCCATCACGCCGGCGATCGCGTTGTGCAGCGACTTCTTGGTGATGATCTGGCGCGGGAGCATCCCCTTGCCGAGCAGATCCATCACCATGCGGCCGGTCTGGAACGCGGTCTCCGCTTTCTGAGCGTCGGGCGCGGGCACGTCGTTGAAGCCCATCGGCGAGACGCCGAGCATCTCGAACGCGGTGGCCATCGTGTTGGCGGTGAACTGTCCGCCGCAGGCGCCCTCGCCCGGACAGGCCGCGCACTCGATGGCGTGGAGCTCGTCGGGGCCGATCTTTCCGGCGTTGCACGCGCCGATGGCCTCGAAGACGTCCTGCACGGTGAGCCGCCGGCCGTGATACTCGCCGTACATGATGGAGCCGCCGTAGAGCATGACGCTCGGCAGGTTGAGCCGCGCCATCGCCATCACCATGGCCGGAATCGTCTTGTCGCAGCCCGAGATGCCGACGAACGCGTCGAAGAGGTGGCCGCGCACGACCAGCTCGACGGAGTCGGCGATCCAGTCCCGGCTGATGAGCGAGGCCTTCATGCCCTCGGTGCCCATGGCGATGCCGTCGGTCACCGAGATCGTGTTGAACTCGATCGGCGTGCCGCCGGCGGCGCGGATCCCTTCCTTGATCTTCTCGGCCAGCTTGCGGTGGTTCGCGTTGCACGGCGTCAGCTCGATCCAGCAGTGGGCCACGCCGACGAGCGGCTTCCGGAGATCCTCGTCGGTGAAGCCGACGGCGCGGAAGTAGGAGCGCGCGGCGGCGCGATCGGCGCCGTCGAGGAGGACGCGGCTCTTGTGCCGGGGATCGAAGGTCATGCTGGTCTCCTTGCCACCAGGAAGGTGAAGCGGCCGCGCTGCGCGACCTCGCCCCGCTGGTCGATGATCTCGTGGTCCTCGATGACGATGCCGCCCTCGCGCATCGTCCGCCGGCTGACGACGCGCGACGTACCGTAGACCGTGTCGCCGACGCGGAGGGGGCGGACGATCTGGTAGTCCATCGACATGAAGGCGAGGACCGCGAGGGGCGGTTGCGGCACTCGCCAGCCCAGGCCGATGCTCAGGCAGAGCGGCAGCAGTTCCGCGACGGCGCCCGGCTCGACCGCCACGTCGCCGGTGATACCGCTGTACAGCGACAGGTGGGCCGCGGTCAGCGTCATGGCGGGGCTCGTCACGAGATCGTCGAGCTTGGTGTCCTCGAAGAACGTGTGGCTGGCGGCCACCGTCATGCCGGGCGTCGCTCCACCAGCAGTTCGGTCTCGCCCTCCTGAACGACTTCGTCGCGCTGGTTCACCACCGTGCGCTCGACGACGACCAGGCCGCGATCGGCCTTGGACGTTTCGCGCTTGCTTGCCACCCGCGTGCGCAGGCGGATCGTGTCGCCGATCTTGATCGGGCCCTTGAACTTCCACTTGAGGCCGACGAAGGCGAGCGTGGCGAAGACGCGTCCCGTCCGATAGAAGAGTCCGGATTGGATGGTGAGGCCGAGGAGGCCGTGGGCGATGCGCTCGCCGAAGATCGACTTCTTCATGAACTCGGCGTCGGTGTGGAGCACGTTGTAGTCGCCGGACAGCCCGGCGAAGAGGACGATGTCGGTCTCGGTCACCGTTCGCCCGGGCGACTCGAACTCCTCACCGACCTCGATCTCGTCGAAGTAGCGCCGGCCGCTCGGCGTCATGTCCGCGTAGGATAGCATGCCCCCTCACGCCCGCTCCGCGGCCTCGGAAGGCCCCGGCCTACTTTACGGCGCCGACAGTCAGCCCCGAGATAAACCGGTCGAGGAAGAAGTTGTAGACGACGGCGATGGGAAGGCTGGTCAGCAGGCACGCCGCCATCAGCGAGCCCCAGTAGTAGACGTCACCCCGGATGAGCGCGACGGGCACGCCCACGCTCACCGTCATCTTCTCGACCGACGAGATGAACGTGAGGCTGTACACGAACTCCTGGATGACCAGCGTCAGCGCGAAGATCACCACGGTCAGCAGACCGGGAATCGACAGCGGGAGCACCATGCGCCAGATGGCGCCGACCCGGCCACAGCCGTCGACCATGGCCGACTCCTCCACTTCCTTGGGCAGCGATTTGAAGAATCCCATGAGGAGCCAGGTGCAGAAGGGCACCGTGAACGTCGGGTAGATCAGGACGAGCGACCACGTGCTGTTCTGCAGTCCGAGCATCGCGATCAGGCGCGAAAACGGGATGAAGAGGAGCGTGGACGGCACCAGGTACGTCAGAAAGATCCCGATGCTCAACCGCTCGCCCCACGCTCCCGTGAGCCGCGCCAGGCTGTAGCCCCCGGGCACCGCCAGCACGAGCGTAATCCCGACGACGATCAGACCGACGAACAGCGTGTTGAAGAGCCAGGTCGGGTAGAGCGTCTGGCCGAAGAGCGTGGCCAGGTGCTCGAGGGTCGGCGGGCGGTTGAAGAGGAACGGGTTGTGGGCGGTATTGGAGGCGCCCACGTAGAGGTCGGCGTTCTGCTTGAACGTGGTCACCACCATCCAGTAGAAGGGAAACACCGCGAACACGACGAAGAAGAGGATGAGCACGCGGTGGCCCAGCGTCGCCGCCAGTCGTCGTCCCCGACGCGCCGCCATCATGCCACCTCGGCGCGCCGTGACACGCGCAGCATCGTGACCGCGAGGATCACCAGCACGGGCAGCAGGAAGATGGCCACCGAGGCGCCTCGGCCCACGTCACCTCCGAGCACGCCGTCCTGGAAGGCGAGGCTGGCCAGCACGTGGGTCGAGTTGTAGGGGCCGCCCCGGGTCAGCAGGTAGACCACGCTCATGTCGGTGAAGGTGAAAACGACGCCGAAGAGCAGCGCCACGGTGAGGATCGGCAGCATCATGGGAATGGTGATCCAGATCGTCTTGCCGAGAGGGCCGGCGCCGTCGAGGTCGGCCGCCTCGTGGACTTCGTTGGGAATCGACGTGAGCCCGGCCAGCAGAATGACGGTCGAGAACGGCAGCATGCGCCACACGTGGACGGTGATGATCGCCACCATGCCGAGCGTGGGATCGCCGAGCCAGTAGTACCACTGACCGGGGCCGAGCCAGCCGGCCACCTTCAGCAGCCAGTTGATGACGCTGAAGGTGGAATCGAAGATCCACAGCCAGCCCAGCGTGGCCAGCGAGATCGGCGCCGCCCACGGCATCAGGATCAGGAAGCGCGCCAGCGACTTGCCGCGAAAGCGCTTGAGCAGCGCGCGGGCCAGCACGTTGCCGAGAAAGATCACGGTCACCTGTGAGATGAGCGTGAACGTGAACGTGTTGCGCAGCGCCCGCTGGAACACCGGGCTCGCCATCACGTTCTTGAAATTCTGGAGGCCGACGAACGAGAACTCCAGGCTGCCCGCCGACGAGTTCGTGAGCGACAAAAACACGGCGAGCAGGAAGGGCACCGCCACCAGCAGGACGATGTACAGGAGCGCCGGGGCCAGCATGACGACGCCGAGCAGCCGCTCGGCGCGCCGGATACCCCGGCGTCGCCGCGCGGCCGGCACGGCCATGGGCAGCCCGGCGGTCCGATCCACTACTTGTCTTTGCCGCCGCCGCCTACCATCTTCTTCGCCCGCCACTTGTCGAAGATCTGGCGAGCTCGTGTGTTGGCCTCCAGCATCGCGTCCTTCGGCGCCATGGCGCCGGTGGCCGCTTTGGCGAACATGTCGGTGATCACGTACGTGTCGAACATCTCGCCCTCGGCCGGGTTGGCGTAGCCGGGATACCCGAGGTTCGTCGACCACGGCAGCGATTTGGCGAGCAGCGCGAGCTTGTCGGCGGGGGCAGAGCCGAACGGATCCTTGTTGCACTGGGCGGCGATCCAGGCCGCGCCCGATTCCTGCTTCTTGGGGGGCGGCGTGCCGGGATCGGCGGCCGCGCCGTAGAAGGACGGGAAGTTGTAGAGCTTCGAGCCGAGCATCGAGTCACGGGAGGCATCGACCAGCGCGACCAGGAACTCCTTGGCCACGTCCTGGTTCTTCGAGAACTTCCACACCACGTAACCGGACATCACATGCTCGGAGGCGAGCTGAATGCCGGTCGGGCCCTTGAGCGCCGGGGTGAAGAAGTAGTTCTCGAGCACGGGCAGCTTGTTGTCCTGGGCCGTGCGATAGGCGGAGATCGAGTTGAGGATGTACGCCGTCTCCTGGGCGTTGAACGCCTGGTTGTTGGAGGCGGCGTTCCACGACAGCACGGCCTGGGTCATGCCGACCGAGTAGAGCTTCTTGGTGTACTCGAGCGCGCGCAGCGTCTCGGGAGAGTTGAGGACGACGTTGCCATCCTTGTCCTGGATGGAGCCGCCATGGCACCAGAGGATGTTGCGCACGGCCATGTTGGAGTCGATGTCCTGAGAGAGGCCGACACCGATCGGGATCTGCATCTGGGGGGCGACCTTCTTGATCTCCGGCGCCGCCTTCACGAGGTCGTCGTAGGTGACCGGTCCGTTCGGCATCCCGATCTTCGTCCACACTTCCTTGTGGTAGTTGCCGGGATCGGGCACCCACATGTCGGAGAGCGCGAATTGCTTCTTGGTGAACGGGTTGTAGGTCGAGCGACGCGCCAGCTCCACCGGCTTGCCGTATTTCTTCTCGAGGCTCGTCACGACGTCGGCGAGGTCGATCACGTGCTCCTCGAAGGCGCTGGCCAGCCCGAGGAACATGTGGATGTCGTGACCGGACTGGGCGGCGACTTCCGCGGTCGCGCGCGGAACGACGTCGGCGAACCCCACGTGGTCCACGGTGACGTCCACTCCGTGCTTGCTGCCCCACTCCTTGGCCCACGGATCGAACCACTTGTCGTAGGCGGGGACGAAGTGGCTCCACTGTAAGATTTTCAGCTGTCCGGCTGCCCGGGCATCGCGCACCAGGATCGTGGGGCCGGCGGCCACCGCGGCCGTCGCAGCGACCGCGCCCTTGAGGAAACTGCGACGAGTGTGCATCGAGCGCTTCTCCTTTCTGATCGTCCGGAAACACAAATCAGGATACCACCGCGCGAAATCTTGACACTCATCCTGACGCACCTTTAGCATGCAGACCGGCCGTGCCGAAGGCGGCCCGGACCGGAAGCGAGGAGGACACAGCCAGTGCGATTTTCCGACGGGCGGCTGACGCCGATCTGGGACAAAGTTCGGGCGGGCGCGCGGCTCACCGCCGCCGAGGGCCTGATCTTGCTCGAGACCGAGGATCTCCTCGGCGTCGGGCGCATGGCCGATCACGCCAAGCGCCGTCGCGAGGCCGACCGTGTCTACTTCGTCATCAACCGCCACGTGACTCCGACCAACCTCTGCGTGCTCTCGTGCACGTTCTGCGGCTTCGCGCGCAAGAAGGGCGAAGCCGGCGCCTACGAGCACTCCATCGAGGACATGGTTGCGATGGTCAAGGACGGCGTGCGCGAGGTGCACATCGTGGGCGGTCACCATCCCGAGTGGCCGTTCGAGTACTACGAGCGGATGATCGAGGCGATCCACCACGCGCATCCCGAAGTCCAGATCAAGGCGTTCACCGCGGCCGAGATCGACTACTTCTGGCGGCGCTGGAAGATCGAGCCCAAGGAGGCGCTGGCCCGTCTCAAGGCCGTCGGCCTGCGCTCGATGCCAGGCGGAGGCGCCGAGATCTTCTCGTCCCGGCTGGCCCGCCTCCTCAAGTACACCGGCAAGGCCGATCCCGAGCGCTGGTGTGAGATCCACGGTATCGCCCACGCCCTCGGCATTCCCACGAACGCGACGATGCTGTACGGCCACGTGGAGACGCTGGCCGAGCGCGTCGATCACCTGGTGAGGCTGCGCGAGCAGCAGGACGCCTCTGGTGGGTTCCTCACCTTCGTCCCCCTCGCCTACCAGGTGGCGACGACGAAGCTCGTGCCGCGACAAACGCCGCCCGCCGATAGCCTCAAGACGATCGCCACGTCCCGGCTGATGCTCGACAACTTCCCCCACGTCGAAGCGTACTGGGTGACCCTGGGCGAGGAGACGGCGTCCATCGCGCTCAACTTCGGCGCCGACGACGTCAACGGCACGCTGGAGGACGAGCGCATCCAGCACCTCTCGGGCGCCGAGACGCCGGCGGGCGTCGCCCGCGAGCAGCTCTTACGGATGATCCACGATGCCGGCAAGATCGCCGTCGAGCGCGACGCGCTCTACAACGTCGTGCAGGTGTGGAACTAGTGCTCGATCGCATCGCCGACAAGGCGCGCAACGGAAAGCGACTCGATCGCGACGAGGGCAGGTTCCTCCTCGCCGAGGCCGGGCTCCTCGAGCTGGGGGCCCTCGCCCAGGAGGTTCGGTTCGCCCGCGTCCCCGACAAGCGCGTGACGTTCGTCATCGACTCGAACCCCAACTACACGAACGTCTGCATCACCGACTGCCAGTTCTGCGCCTTCTATCGGAAGCCGGGCGATCCCGAGGCGTGGACGCTCACCGTCGATGAAGTCTTGGCCAAGATCGAGTTCGCCGCGTCCAAGGGCGCGACGACGGTGCTGCTCCAGGGCGGCCACAACCCTGCCCTACCGCTTCAGTATTATCTGGACCTCGTCACGGAGACGCGCCGGCGGTTTCCGCAGGTCACCCCACACTTCTTCACCGCGTCGGAGATCCAGACGATGGCCATGGTGAGCCAACTCACCATCGGCGACGTCCTCGATCGCCTGTGGGAGGCGGGACAGCGGACGATTCCCGGCGGAGGCGCCGAGATATTGTCCGAGCGCGTGCGCACGCGCATCGAGCCCAAGAAGGGCGGCCCGGCCGCCTGGCTCGACGTCCACCGCGACGCGCACCGGCGGGGTTTCAAGTCCACGGCCACGATGATGTACGGCCACGTGGAAACCCCGGACGACGTGGTCGATCACTGGGAGGCGATCCGCGAATTACAGGATGCGCACGGTGGCTTCACGGCGTTCGTGCCGTGGTCGTTCAAGCCCGGCAACACGCTGCTCGAGAAGTGGATCAAGCACTACAAGGGCCCCAACGCGTACCTCCGAATGCTGGCGGCCTCACGTCTCTATCTGGACAACTTCGAGCACATCCAGGCGTCGTGGTTCTCGGAGGGCAAGCGCGCCGGCCAGATCGCGCTCCACTTCGGCGCCGACGACTGGGGTGGGACGCTGTTCGAGGAGAACGTGCACAAGGCCGCCGACTACGTGAACACGATCACCGTCGAGGACATCACGGCGCTGATCCGCGAGGCCGGCTTCGCGCCGGTCCAGCGCACCACCACCTACGAGATCGTCAAGGCCTGGTAATCGGCGAGGTCAGATCGCGTCGAGCGGGGGAACGGCGGCGATGAGGCGTTGCTGCTGGGCCTTCGTGAACAGCCGCTCCAGCGCCGCCCGCCCCTCGGCGCCCAGCGTGACCGTGTAGTCGTTGACGTACATCAGCACGAAGCGCCGGCACGTCTCCTTGTCGATCCCCCGCCCGTAGCGCATCGCGTACTCGAGCGCCTCGTCCACGTGAGCGTGGGCCCAGGCGATGGAGTCGCGCAGGCCCCGTGAGATCGCGACGTGCATCGGCTCGCCGAGGTCGCGGCGCATCACGTTCACGCCGAGGGGCAGCGGAAGGCCGGTCTCGCGCTGCCAGCGCTCGCCGAGATCGAGCACCTTCACCAGGCCCATCGAAGAATAGGTGATCTGCCCCTCGTGGATGAGCAGGCCAAGATCGGCCTGGCCCTCCAGCACCGCGCTGGGGATCTTGTCGAACGCGACCTCGATCAGCGGGGGCTCCTCCGGCAGGTACATACGCAAGAGGAGCGACGCGGTGGTGTGACTGCCCGGAATGGCGACGACGCGCCGGGGAATCTCGTGCTCGGCGATCGGCTCGCGCGCCACGAGAATCGGGCCGTAGCCCTTGCCCATCGACGCGCCCGCATCCATCAGGCGGTAACGATCCGCGACGAGCACGTAGGTCGCCGCCGAGACGGCGGTCACCTCCAACTCTCCGGTCCGCGCCCGGCGGTTCAATGACTCGATGTCCTCGAGCACGTGCTCGACGCGCGCGCCGGGAATGGTCACCTTGCCCGCGGTGAGGGCGTAGAACATGAACGCGTCGTCGGCGTCCGGGCTGTGGCCGATCCGAATGGTCTGCATGGGCGTGTTCGCCGGCCAAGGCTACCACAGACCGGCGAGTCGGTTCGCTAGAGCGCGAGGTTGCCCTGACGGAACCCGAGACGAAAGTTGCCGGCCCGGATGGCGCGGATGATAGCGTCGCGCGAGCGCGGCGCATCGACCTCGATCCAGGCGCGCCCGAAGTGCACCGGCTGGTGGGCGTCGTCGGTGGCGATCTTCGCCAGCGGGATCTCCGACGAGTCGTAGACGGGGCGGTAGAGACCGGTGTCGGTGATCTCGATCGCGTCGAGGTTGATTCCCTGGGCGGTGATGCGGCGAATCCGCGTGAGCGTGTCGCGCACGCTCAGCCGGTAGCGCGCCGGATGATTGAGCACGTGCAGCGTTTCGCGGTCACCCTTCACGCGCCCCACGTGCTGCGGGAACTCGGCCCACGAGAGCTCGACGCCCGAGAACAGCAGCAGCTTGGGAGCGAGCTTGGCGATCGCTTCCCAGTAGCCCTCGGTGATCAGGTCGTCGTGGTCGGTGATCGCGAGGAAGTCATAGCCGAGCGTCTCGTACTCGGCGATGAGCCCCTCCGGCGGCAGCACGCCATCCGAGAACGTCGTGTGGGCGTGCAAGTTGCCGCGAAGGAGTGCCATCAGGCCGGCTCCGGCCTGAGGAAGACGATCATTCGATCAGCGTAAGGGCGGCCGCTTCGCCGGCGGAGCGGGTGGTGGCCCGCCCCACTCGATGGTGAACCCCAGCGCGAACCAGCCCGGATCCCAACGCCGTCCCGTCGCCTCGGCTCCCACCGGCGTGTTCGGTGAAATCCATCCAGCGAAGCCCACCCGTCCAGTGCTGGTCGGCGTCTCGAACTTCGTCGAAAGCGGCCCGATGAACGCTGGATCGAAGTTTACGAGCGGCGGATTCGGGTAATTGTTGCCGTCGTACGGGCGCGTCGTCTCGTAAAGGTCGCCCGGCGGAAGGAGCAGCGGCGGCCGTGGACGTTCGGGGACTGGAGCCTCGATCTCGATCTGCTGGGCCGACGCGGATCCAATCGTCGTCAGCGCCACCACGAAGAGCCCCCCGAGCAGCCGCCACATGGCCATCATCATACCAGATGTCATCCGCTACAGCCGTGCCACGGACGCCCCTCTTGTTCCACGACTATTTGGCGGGCGCCGCCATTCCACGTCCGGGCGTTCTCCCCCGACATTTTCCGCCGTGACACTGATGCCATAATCCCGGCATGGCAAACAGGACATTGACCGGCCGCACCGTGTTGATCACCGGTGGCGCCAGCGGGATCGGCGCCGCGTGCGCCAGGCGATTGGCGGCCGACG
>WNGG01001360.1_pt1 | contig 92354 bp, 81 predicted proteins | sample 5400661 | NCBI WGS metagenome assembly WNGG01 (sample SAMN13153372, study PRJNA577476) | soil metagenome | isolation source: 100 cm soil or saprolite under Garry oak tree replicate 1 | place: USA:California | collected 2016-06-15
TTACAATCACGTGCAACAGTTGCACAGCTGGAACCAATACGATTAGCACGGCAGCGGTGGGCACCGGGACAGTCACGTTTACCGCCAGCGCCAGTGCAAATTGGAGCTCCAGCGATTCTTCCGTCATCGCGATCAGCACCGCCAATTCCACCACGGGAACTGGGACGTTAGGTGGAACGCTCAGTCAAGTCACCATCACTGCTGCCGCAACTTCGGGAACGGCTACCGGAACACTAGTAGTGACGGTCACGCAGTAGATCGTTCCCCCTGCGGCTGTCAGTGGGTTGCCGAGCGCTGGCTCCCCGCACCCTGACGTATCCCTTTCGTAACTATTATCTGTCTCGCGCTAAGGTGCTTCCCAAGTAGCACGTCGCAAGTAAACTTTCACAAAATCTGAGGTCGAAATGAAGCACGTTGTTGGCTCGCGCTAGTAGTGTGTTTGGCAGGTTGCGGTGGAAGCATAAATCCAGCAGCGCCTCGCACCAGCGGAAGTCAGCAAGGGCAACAGAGTCAAACTCCACCGACCACGCCGGCGACTTACGACATGCTTTCGTGGATGACCATGGACCCGACGCTGGCCGTGAGCCATCACATGTCGGGCACTGCGAATCCGATCTATACAAGTGTTCTGTCCGATCGCTTCTTTTGGACGAAGACTGGCAAAGGCTATCCGTGGGACATTCAGCTTTATGACAATAATTATATTTACCTGTGGGTCACCAGCTGAACTGGCTCGATCCGAGCACATACAAAGTGTTCCACGATCCAGTGCTTGGGAATTTCAATCTTCCGTTGGTGCCGAGGATCGCGCAGGGCGGATTCCCCGGCTCGAAAATTACTATCCCGCCGTCGAATTCCACGTATGAGATACACAGCGATTGCAACACCTTTACCACCAAAACGCTGGGGGAGTGGTCAATACGGTTTGGGGACCGTACGCCGAGACTCTGGGAGGCGACCTGCCTGCCAACTTGCAGACGCTGGTGATCAGCTATCAGTACAGTTGCGATAGCAATTTGCAGAACTGCCAAAACAAAGAAGAGTTCCACGTTGCCAAACCCTATGGGTTGGTGAAATGGCAGCACCAAAAGTTACAAGCCGACGGGACCTATGCTCCCCCGATAATGTTACTTACATAAATAAACTCTCCACTGGCCAGGTGACGCCGTACACTGTTTGCTTCTGAGAACGTCTTTCGGGGACCCGCTGCTAAAGCTTCAGTAAAATAGAAGCCAATCTGAATCTCCGGCAAAACCTTGGCTGAAATCGAAACTGCCTCTCCATCTGTGTCCGTGACTCATCGCGGCGTCAGCCCGCGCAAGTTCAGCGTTCTGGTCACGGCGTTCTGGTTTGGAGTCGTCGCCGGTTTGATCGAAGGCCTGCTGCTCCTGGCTTTTCAGAGAATCAACTGGCAGCAATGGGGCCGGGGAATCCATGTTTCCAGCGAAATCCTGTGGATTTCTCCGCTGGTGGACACAGTCTTCTTTCTGTTGATTGCGTCGGCAGTCGCGCTGGTTGGGCGGTTCATTCCGCGTTTGCCTGGGTTTCGAGTGGTTGTCTTCCTGCTGACGTTTCTTTCCGTTTACGACTGGCTGGCGCTCACCAATCGTCTCTACCGTCGCTCCTGCTTGCTGCTGGCGTTAGGAATCGCGACGGCGTTCATCCGGTGGATCAAGAAACGTGAATCCGCAGCCACCGTCCTCGTAAGAAAATCAATCTGGTGGATATTTGCCGCTTTCGTGCTTACGTTTTCAGGCATTCAGGGCGGCAAGTGGCTGCACGAGCGAGTCGCCACCGCGGACCTTGCAGTCGCTGCGCCAGGATCGCCCAATGTCTTGGTCATCGTGATTGATACGTTGCGGGCGGACCACGTTTCTTCGTACGGATACTCCCGCGCCACAACCCCGGAAATAGACCGACTGGCAGCGCAAGGTGTGCTGTTTGAAAATGCCATTGCTCCCTGTTCCTGGAGCCTGCCGTCGCACGCATCACTCCTGACGGGCCGCTACCCGTTCGACCACGGAATGGTGAACGTGCAACCAATGCCCTGGCTGGGCTGGGGTAAGAGCAGTCTGCGTGGATATCCAACGCTCGGCGAAGCCCTGCAACGGAATGGCTACCGCACCGGAGCTTTCTCCGCCAACCGCACGTTTTTCACGCGAGATGTAGGACTGGGCCGGGGCTTTATTCATTTCGAAGACTATTTCCACTCGCCTGCGGATGCCTTCCTACGCACGCTTTACGGAAGAGAATTCACCCGCTTTTACCTATACCGAAGCAACAACAGTAAAGTGACCCGGGCGCTGCGTTATTTGGGAATGGACTCTCTGTTTGACAAAGACTCGGAAGGATCGTTCGACGCGGGAGGCGCTCACCGGGTGCGGAAGCGTGCCGGCGAAGTGAATCGCGAAACCTTGCGTTGGATCGATCGTGACCGCCAACGTCCCTTTCTCGCGGTCCTCAACTACTTCGATGTGCACGACCCCTACGGCAGCCCCGACTCCTATCTCAAGCCGTCGGGCAGCAAGAAGACCGATATTGATGCCTACGACGATGGCTTGAAGTACGTTGACGATTCGATTGCGGATCTAATGCGCGAATTGGAGTCGCGAGGCTTGGCCAAGAATACCTTGGTGGTAATCACCTCCGACCACGGTGAGGCGCTGGGCGCACATGGACTGACGTTTCACGGCGCCGCACTTTATTGGGAACAAATCCATGTTCCGCTGGTGATTTGGTATCCGGGCCACGTGCCGGAAGGTCTGCGGATTGCCCGTCCAGTATCAAACGCAGCGCTTCCAGCCACAATTATGGACATTCTTTCAGCCAACAATCCATTCCCCGGTCCTCCTTTGACTGCGCTCTGGAAGAACCCGGCAACTACATCGAGCTGGCCAGATCCTCTCTCCGAGCTGGCGCAGACCAACATCATTCTTACGCCGGACAAGCGGGCCCAGGGAAAGATACCGATTGCCACCGATGGCGACATGAATTCCCTGATCACGCCACGCTGGCACCTGATTGTGCACAAGAAATGGAGAGCACAGCTTTATGACTGGACGGTTGATCCGGCGGAGTCGAACAACGTTGTCGATAATCCAGAGGGGAGATCAGTGGCGCGGGACCTCGACCGGCTGTTGAAGGTCCTCAGCCGACCTTCGGCGAATTAGTTATTTCGTTCTTCTTGGTGAGCCGGACCAGGAGTGACGGGAACACTGGGCAGGGGCTGGCCGACCGTGAGCTTAAAAACCGTGATGTTGCGTCCGAAAGATTGCGCCGGCAACTCGCGAAATTCCGCGTAATTTGTCTGCAATTTCGGAACAAGATCGGCACCCCAACCAGCCTGAAAAATCCAGACACCACAGCCTTGCGGCAATTTGTATGTGCGGACTGCTTCTTCCCACTGCAGCGGGAACGAGGCCGGTGTGAACGACCAGTCGCGGTAGTGAACAGAGATCACGCGGCGCCCCTCGCACTCAAACACATCGAAACCTGAGGCTATCCACATGCGTTGGATGGGCTTTTGCCGGCAAAGGTAGTGGCCGAGCAGCAGGCTACTTTGATAGTCGACAAAAATTGGTTCTCCCGCGTGTTGCATCAAGATCTGGATCGCAGCATCCATGTGAGCTGCGCTCTGATCGGTGCGCTTCAGGTAAAGAGGTGGGCGCGTAGCAAAGGCATTACTGAACGCGCACACAATCAAGGCCAGCGCTACTCCTCGCGCAATCCGTTGCCCAACCGCTCTGGCCACAACGAAGCTCACGCCGGCCAGTCCGAAAATTGCCAGAAACACCGAGTGACGTGTCCCGCCGTAAGGATATTTCCGTGCCAGGGCAGCGCCGCAGTTCACGATGAAGGGAAGTACTAGAAGTAGCGCCAGCAATTTCGGAGCAACCTTCGTAGGCCCCGGCGCGGTTTTCGCTCGCGCCAGAAGCACCAAGCCGGCGATGAACAGAGGTAGCGCTAAATCCCCGATGGCGAGCTGGCCGAAAATAAATTGAAAAACAGAGCCAGTGCGTACGACCATAAACCACAGCGGATTGTCATGACCGGGTTGAAAGAACGACCTGCGCAGATAAATATCGCGCATCCATTGGTGAATGTCCTGCGAGGCCTCAGCAGTCCCGCCCACCAGCTTTGCTACGTACGTGAAGTACAAAAATAAAGCGACCGCCAAAGCGCCTGCCTGTCCCACCATCCATACCACCACGGTGCCGCGAGCCGGGGGTTCGGCCAGCATGCGGAGAACGGCGTACACAGCAATGGCCACTGCGAACAACGCCCCAGAGTAGTGTGAGAGCAGCGCCAGGCAGAGCGAAATCGAGAACAGCAACATCATCGCCGGGGAATTGTCCGCGAGCGCTCGCTCAAGTAAATAGAGGCAACAGCTGGCGAAAACCAGCAACAGCGCGTACTGCCGCACTTCGGCAGAAAGCCCGATCATCGAAGAAAGAAAGGTCACAAAGATCAGGCCAATCCAGCCCGTAGCATTTCCAAACAAATTCGTCAGCCAGCGAAATGTGAACCAGGAAAACAGTGTGCCCGCGATCGCCGATGGCAAGCGAAGTACAAGTTCCGAAGTGCCCAGCACCCGCCAGAAGTAAAGAATGAGAACCAGAAGCGGAGGGTGCATCGTATGATGACTCTCCCGGAACGCCAGGGCGAACGATGGTTGATTCGCCAGTTGGAAGTGCAGGCACTCATCTGGATTTAGAAAGGTGCCGTGCGCGACCCAGACGCGCGCCACGAATCCCAGTGCTAGAACTAATCCGACGCCCCAAGCCGGATAGGCGCTGAACCACTGATCGCAGCCGCTTTCCCAAGTTGGTCCAGGCTTAACCGTGGCGGGTTGTTGAATCCAAGCCAGAAATGTCCTCCTGAGTATTTCTCCCAACTTGGGCGCCAATGGTCAACACTGCAATGGTCAAAACTGTAGTGTTCAAAACTGTGGTGACCTCTGGTGCGAGGCCACAGATTTTGGTCGTCGTTCCTGCGAGAACTCCCGTAGAATCATATGTAAGGCGTTGTGATTGTGATGGCCGGAAACCCGGATGATCATGCCATCATTGCACCGAACGACGATCAATGGAGCCTTCATGCATTTTAGTCTGATCGCGCTGTACGGCGGCCCAGACCAGGTGATGACTGTCACCTCGGGTATCGCCAGCATTATCGGCGTTTTACTGATCTTCTGGAACAAGCTAGTAGCTGCGGTTTTCAAATTGTTCGGACGCTCTTCTAAGGCTACCCCTACTGCGACGCAGCAAGACCCACCCACTAAACCCTCCTAAGGTCATTCTTTGCGCAAAAAGGCGATCGTTATTGGGTTGGACGGACTCGAACCCGCCATCGTTGACGCCATGCTGGCACGTGGCGAGCTTCCAAACCTGGCACGGATTCGGGAGTCAGGGTCTTATTCGCGGCTCAAGACAACGTATCCGGCACAGACCCCGGTTGCCTGGTCATCATTCGCGACTGGTACGAATCCCGGCGGCCATGGCATCTTCGATTTCATTTCGCGCGATCCGGCAACTTATCTTCCCGACGCGGCGCTGAGCCGGTTTGAGCGTCCCAAGAGCATCCTGGCAGCTCCGCAAGTGGTAAATCAGCGCAAGGGAGTGCCGCTGTGGCAACCGCTTTCTCAGGCGGGCGTGACCAGCGTGGTTCTGCGTTGTCCTTGCACATTTCCGCCGGATGAATTGAGCGGCCGGATGCTTGCCGGAGTCGGGGTTCCGGACCTGCGAGGTAGCCAGAACAAAGGCACGTTTTACACGCAAGACGGAAATGTGCAGGCGCGCGAAAGCGAGCAGGTGGTCATTCTGGATTCAGGATCTGATCTGAAGACGCACGTGATCGGGCCGCGCAACACGCGTCAGTCTCCCGCAAGCGACACGGTCTGTGAAATTCGAGTGCAGCTGAAAAAGGAACCACGCAGCCTGGTAATTGAAACCGGAGGAACTCCGGCGCGAATCGAAGTTGCGGAAAAATCCTGGAGCGAGTGGGTCCGGTTCAAATTCAACTTTTCTATGTTGCAGTCCGTCACCGGTATCGCGCGCTTCTACGTTCGGCAGCTCGGGGTCGGACAGACAGAACCGCAGGTTGAGTTCTATGTCTCTGCCGTGAACTTCGATCCTGCAGCGCCATTTTTTCCGGTCTCGTCGCCAGCGAATTACGCGAAAGACCTGGCTGGCCAGATCGGACTTTTCTCGACATTGGGAATGGCAGAGGACCACAATGGACTGAACAATGGACGATTGGATGAGGCCGCCTATCTCGCACAGTGCGAGCTCGTGCTTGAAGAACGTGAGCGTCTGATGCGGTTCGAGCTAGACCGCTTCACCGAGGGATTTTTCTTTCTGCTGTACGATACGCCCGACCGGGTGCAGCATATGCTCTGGCGATTTCGCGATCCCGAGCACCCCGGTTATGAGCCAGACCTGGCTCGCGACTTTTCGACATTGATCGAGCAGCATTATGCCCGTTGCGACCGGCTTCTCGCGCCGGTTTTCGACAAAGTAGACGAGAACACGCTGTTCATTGTGCTCTCGGACCACGGCTTCAACACCTTCCGCCGCGCCTTCGACACCAATAGTTGGCTGTGGCAAAACGGACTGCTGGCGCTGAAAGATGGCCGTAAGCCCGGCGAAGATTTGGGCGAAGGCTTTGCGGAGGTGGATTGGTCGCGGACTTATGCTTATGCGGTGGGGCTGGGCGGAGTGTATCTGAATTTCAAAGGCCGCGAGCGCGAGGGGATTCTGGAAGAAGGGACCGAGGCCGAACGGGTGCGTCAGGTGATCCAAAGCGGTATGGCGGGAATCCCGGATGCGGCGACCCAGCGGACGGCGGTGCGAAGCGTTTCGCGCAGGGAAGAGCTTTACTCTGGGCCTTACGCGTCCAACGCCCCGGATTTGCTCGTGAATTTTCAGCCGGGGTTTCGCGTTTCATGGGAGAGCGCGGTGGGGGGATTTGCGAATTCTTTGATCGCGGACAACACGCGCCGGTGGAGCGGCGATCACATTATTGATCCTGACGCGGTGCCGGGGATTTTGTTTGTGAATCGGAAACTGAGTTCCGGCGCTGCACGGGCGGGGACGCCCGTGTCTCCAAATTTAGACCACTTTACTCCGAACATCATTGACCTTGCGCCCACTATCCTGAATCATCTAGGAGTTCCAGTTCCGCAATCCATGGAAGGAACTTCATTAATCTGAAATGAAAATCTGTGTTCTTGGACTCGATTGCGCGGTGCCGGAAGTGGTGTTCGGTGACGAGCGGCTGGTGAATTTGCGGCGACTCATGGATCTCGGTGTTTACGGTCGCCTCGAAAGTGTGATTCCGCCCATTACCGTTCCGGCATGGATGTGCATGTGTACCAGTCAAGACCCCGGCTCACTTGGCGTATACGGCTTTCGTAATCGCGCCGATCATTCCTACGACAAGCTAGGCTTCGCCAATTCCGCGTCGATCAAAGCGCTCGCGATCTGGGACCAGTTGGCCAGAGAAGGGAAGCGTTCGATCATCGTCGGAGTTCCGCCAAATTATCCTCCACGCCGCATCAACGGCATCAGCATTGGATGCTTCCTCACGCCCGACACGGTGAAGAACGAGTTCACCCATCCGGCCAGTTTCAAAACGAAGATCAACGAACTTGTCGGCGAGTATCCGGTGGACGTGAAGAATTTCCGCACCGATCGCAAAGACTGGCTTAAAGAAGAAATCTTCCGCATGAGCCAGAAGCAATGGAAGGTCGTGCACTGGCTGCTGAAAGAGCAGCCGTGGGACTACTTCCATTTCGTGGATATCGGACTCGACCGAATGCATCATGGGTTCTGGAATTATTTCGATGAGAAGCACGTGCAGTTCCAGCCAGGCAATCCTTACCAGAATGCCATCCCTGAATACTATTTCTGGCTCGACGAGCAAATCGGGAAGGCCCTGGAATTACTCGATCAACACACAGTGGTTCTGGTTGTTTCCGATCATGGAGCGCAGAGGCTCGACGGCGGAATCGCAATCAACGAATGGCTGATTCGTGAAGGTCTGCTGGTGCTGAATGAATATCCAGCCACCCTCACGCCTTTTGACAAGCTGAATGTGGATTGGAGTAAGACCCGCGTGTGGAGCGAGGGCGGATACTACGCCCGCGTTTTCTTCAACGTTCAGGGCAGGGAACCTCAGGGAGTGATTCCGGCCCCTAATTACGCGAAGTTCCAGGATGAAATGAAAATCAGGCTGGAAGCCTTGACCGACGACAGGGGGCAGCCGCTCAACTCACTTGTGTTCAAGCCGAAAGAGCTTTACAAGAGTGTTCGCAATATTGCGCCTGATCTCGTTGTTCATTTCGGAGGGCTTTACTGGCGGTCGATCGGCACCGTCGGCCATTCCGCAATCCATGTTCAAGAGAACGACACCGGCCCGGACGGCTGCAATCATGCGCAGTACGGAATGTTTAGGAAAGCATGCAAGGCCGGTCACTGGTAGCCGGAATGGAAAAGAAGTCTTCAGGTGGCGGCTCCGCCGACGAGCAGATTATTCACGATCGGCTGGCCGGCCTCGGATATGTTTAGCTCTACTCTGGCCTGCTCAGATTCACTAAAATACCAGCAACTATGAATAAGCTCGTCTTGGCGGTCCTGGCGGTATTCCTTGTGACCCTGACTGCCTGCGGCGGCGGCAGCATGGCTAGCACAAACCCTCCGCCCCCACCCCCGCCGCCTCCGCCAACGGTGAGTGCCACAGTCACCGTGAACAGCCCCACCGGCGGCACCAGCCCGTTCGATGTGGCGATGTCAACCTCGTTTCAGCCGGCGGAGTGGGACTATCAGTTCTTTACGAATTTTCCCAGTGCCACAACTCCACTGGGTGCTTTGGTTCCGCATCACATTCGGCTACAAGGGATCTCGCATGGCGTGCCGCAGGGCGCCGAGGGAACGAGCTCAACCGCCTGGGATTTCACGACCCTGGACGCCATCACGCAGCCAGTCCTGGGCGTGGGCGATCATAGTCCGGAGTTTCAAATTGCTAAGGCCCCGGCGTTTGACTACGTGAACGACGATAACAGCAGTTCGTTTAACGATCCCAACTACACGCAGTTCGCGGCATATGCACAAAACCTGGTTCGCTACTACAACACGGGTGGTTTCACTCCATCAGGCGGTTCCTTGCTGGTTTCCCCGTCTTATCCAACCGACAAGATCACATGGTGGGGCATATACAACGAACCGAGCCTCAATAACAATCTGGATGCTACCGAATACACGCAGATGTACAACGCTCTCGTGCCGGCGATGCAGGCTGTGGACAGTACCATAAAGTTCGTCGCGCTCGAAATGTGCTGCAGTTCTGAAAACTGGGTTCCGGTTTTCGCCAGTAATGTGACCCAACAGGTGGACGCGGTCGCCTCACACTACTATTCTTCGTGCAACCAGAGAGACACCGACGCCCAGGTTTTTGCCACTGTGCCGGGATTTGCGACGAGCGTACAGATGATCTATGGGTCACTTGCGGCCAACCAAGCTCTGGCCACTGTTCCAGTCTGGATTACGGAGAACAATGTGAACGCCGACTTCGATAAAGGCGGCGGCATCAGCGCGTGTACGGGTCTACCGTTTGTTACCGATCTGCGGGGTTCAAGCGCATTTTTTGCGGCATGGCGGCCTTACGTGTTTTCACAAGTTGGCAAAGCAGGAGCCCGTGCTCTCTATCAGTGGGACTTTGACGCCGATGCGCAGTTCGGTGAGGTGGATTACAACACTGGCCAGACGCAGCTCAGCTATTGGGTGGATTACTGGCTGGGCAAAACGTTTCCTGCAGGTTCGGGCCAGCAGGTACTGCAATTCAGCCATACGGACAACGCAGAAGTCGAGGTGCTGCCGATTCTGAACACCGACGGAAGCGCGGTCATCATGATCTCAAACCACGCCGTTGCTTCTGCTTCGGATAATAATGGAGACGGCCTCACCGCCAACGTCTCCGTGGACGTAAGCGCCCTGGGGCCGTTCACGACTGCATCGCTCTTCACCATTGACTCGACCACGAGTGCGATCAATGGACCAGGCCCTGCAGCATCGATTTCGCCCAGCTCACCGATCAAGGTGACCGTTGACGGCTATGGGGTGGCGTTCCTTTCGCTGAAGTAGAAAAAGCTACTTCGTTTTTTTCTTCCCGAAAAGCCCGGTGAGCGAGTTCACAACTCCCTTGGCATTTTGTCCTCCAGGCACCTGCCCGCCAAGCCGGTTACCCAACTGGCTGCCGAGCATTCCTTTCACGTCAGGCACGAACTTCGGGTCGGAGGCGGTGCCTTGGATAAAGAAAGGGACGCTCGCTCCTTTGCCGCTCCCGCCTGCCAACTGCGAGAGTCCGGTCGCTACACTGCCGCTAATGCTGGCTGTCATTTTGTAATCCAGAGCATTTTGCGGGCTGACGGTTCCGCTGCCGGTCAAAGTGCCGATCGCCGGAATCACCAGATTGATGTTCTCGGTCTGGATGCCGCTGGGTGCAACATGCACGTTGGAGCTAAAGTTCTGGATGCTGGTGTCCGGCCCGGTCTTGGCGCCGCCAAGAGCAGATATAGCCGACAACTTTGATCCCATATCAAAGCCAGAGAGTTTCGTGTTCACGAGCTTCACTGGGCCGACAATGACCATTTTGGCCACTGGACCGTTTATTGCCAGATCCGCAGAGAGAGTTCCGCCTTGCAGCGACGAGCCTTTTGGCAGGGTGACCCCGAGCGCCGGCAGTAAGGTTTCAAGATCGTCCACCGGCATGTTGTCGGCGTTCAGCTTCAGATTCAACACCGGCGACTCCCCCCGCAGATCGTAGCTGCCGCCCAACTTTGCAACGGCCTTGCCTACGGAGACATCTCCATTGAGCTGACCAGTCTGTTTCTGCAATTCGTACGCTGTCGAATATTTCATGCTGATGGTGCGTTGTGCCGGCGTTCCTTTGGGAGAGAGCTTCAATTTGTCAGCGGTTGCATTTCCGTTGCTACGGGCCTGATTTCCGTCAGAGCTCACAGTGCCATCGAAATTTGCGAGCCCGGCAAAGCCGGAGCTTTGATCGATGAAGCCTGATGCCGCCAGATCCAGCTTCTTCACTTCCAGTTTGGCTTGAAACTGGGTCAGAGAAGCGTCCGTGGAATTGATGGGGCCGGCGGTGCCGTCGAGCTTAACCGTCCCGCCGCCTGGCAGGTCGGCTGTCATGGTAAAGGGGAAGTTTGAGACGAACGAGAAATCTTTGACGGTGAAGTCGACGTTTCGGTAAAGGTGCGCCTTCGCTGGAGCATTCGTGTCTGCAATTGAAATTTGGCCGTCTTTGATGCTGAGTTTCCCGACAGAAAGGTTTTGCTCGATGGATTGTTCGGAGTGCGGATTCGCAGCATCATTCGGACTGGCGGTCGGTTGCTTGCCACCCTGGCCAGGTTCGACAGCGGGGAGCGCTCCGCTTTTCTTTGCCGGACTGGCGCTTCCCAGCGTTGAAAAATTCCACCGGCCCGAAGGAGCACGAAGCAAGGCTACCTGTGGTCCAGACAAGGTCAGGTTGGTCACGTGAAGTGTCCTAGACAAGATCAGAGGCATCATTTCGACGCCGACATTGAGCGCCTTTGCCCGAATGAAGGGCGCTTTGCTGAACGACGGGTCATCGGCGATGGCGATGTCGTCCGCCGCGAGACTGCCGGAAAGAATCGACAGGCTGAGATTCCCCACCGTGACCTTTCTTCCCAGCGCGTCAGTTAGCTCGGATTCGATCCGCGGCCGGAAGGCATTTACGTTGATCAGAAAGGGAAGCACTAGAACGATGGCGATGAGAACTGCGACGACGATGGCAATCCACTTCAGGGCACGCTTCATGATGGGACCTCCTCGAGAGCCGGTGGGCTGACTCAGCTCTGCATGAAGTGGGCTGGGGACCCAGGCCAGTGTAACAAAATTACTAAGCCAGCTTCACCCATCGCCGCTCTTTTGAACTCTGGGCGATCGCTTCGCATAATTGCATCTCTTCGTGTCCAGTTTCGAAAGTGGGGAAAGTACGCGGCTTGGAGAAGTCGCCTGCGTCGAGATAGGCATAATAATCCTTGAACAGTTGCACGAAAGTGTCAGGATAGCCTTCGGCATGGCCTCCAGGATACGCTGCGTATCCGCGCGTTTCAGGAGTCATCAGCGACGGATCTTTAATCAGCTCCTGGTTTGGTTCGCGCCGGTGGCCAATCCAAAGAGTGTTTGGAGATTCCGAATTCCACGCCAGCGAACCTTCTGAGCCGTCCACTTCAAACCACAAGCGTGTCTTACGTCCAGCGCTGATCTGGGAAACTGTGACCACGCCACGAGCAGATCCATCGAAATGCAAAAGGATAGAAGCGTAATCATCGGTTGTGACTTTGAAATCCTCAGACTCACCTGCACTCGCCTGAAATGTCTGTACCCGGCCGCGCGGACGTTCTCTAACTGGAACAACGGTGGCCAGATCGGCACAGACCTCGGCGATCTTCCTGCCCGTAATCCACGTCAGCAGATCCAGCCAGTGGGTCCCGATATCTGCGACTGCGCGCAACTCGCCTCCCAATTCCGATTGCAGGCGCCAGTTCCAGTCCGACGGATAAAGCAGCCAGTCTTGCAAGAAACTGCCGTGGATCAGCCGCGGTTCGCCAATGACTCCTCGCTGTACGATCGCACGAGCCTCCTGACAGAGTGGGTAATAACGCAGGTTGTAGGTGACGGCACCGACCAAGTTCTGTTTGCGCGCCAGATCAATCAGCGACTGGCTCTGCCGGGTATCCATGGCGAGCGGCTTTTCGCACATGACGTGCTTACCCGCTTCCATTGCGGCGTTCGCCTGATCGTGATGCAGGTGATTGGGTGTGCAGATGTGAACTGCGGTCACGCTGGAATCGCTGGTAAGTTCGTCCAGGGAAGAGTATCCGCGTTCGATCTTGAGTTCGCGAACAGCTTCTCGGGTGCGTTCGGGAGAGCTCCCGAGAATTCCGCGTACAGGAATGCCCAGCCGCCGCAAAGCTTCGAGGTGAGCTTTGCCAACGAAGCCGAGCCCGATGATCGCAGCACCAGTCGGCATCTTTGAATTATCCGACTGCCACGTGCTGCGGCGCAGGAGTCACGACCGTCAGGGCCTGCTCTAGGTCGGCAATCAGATCGCCGGTGTTCTCGATACCCACGGAAATGCGAATCAGTTGCTCAGTCACGCCCATTTTCTGCCGCTGTTCCGCTGAGATCATGGCGTGAGATGTAAGCACGGGTATCGAGACCAGAGATTCCACGCCGCCCAAGCTGGGAGCCAGAGTAAATAGTCGCAGGGCTTCACTCAGGCGTTTGGCATCTTCGGCGGTGCCGTCGACCTCAAAGCTAAGGACACCACCTCCGCCTTTCATCTGCTCGATGGCAAGCGCGCGTTGCGGATGGCCCTGCAGAAACGGATAGTTCACTGACCGCACTTTGGGATGTTGCGCCAGAAATTCCGCAACTCGCAGAGCGCTCTCGTTCTGCCGTTCGACTCGGAGCGCGAGAGTCTTGATTCCGCGGAGCAAGAGGAACGCAGCATGTGGATCCATAACGCCGCCAAGCGTGGTGCGCGTTTCATGAATCTTGTCGATCAGGTCCTGGCGTCCAGCAGCGACGCCGCAAATCAAGTCAGTATGCCCACCCAGGTACTTCGTACCCGCGTGCAGCACGACGTCAATCCCGAATTCCGTGGGACGCTGGTTGATCGGAGTAGCAAAAGTGCTGTCAATCATCGTAATGAGCTGGTGCTGGCGGGCCAGAGCCACCGCTTTCCGCAAATCAACTACTCGCAACGTGGGATTGGTCGGCGACTCAAGATAGAGCAGCTTGGTATTCGGGCGGATCGCGCGCGCGTGTTGCTCATAGTCGACCGTGTCTACGAAAGTGGTCTCAATGCCTAGCTTTGGCAGCCAGGTTGATAGAAACTTCGTTACCCCGCCGTAAATGTCACGTTGCGCAACAATGTGGTTTCCGTTCTTCACCAGCGACAGAATGCTGGTAGTAATTGCGCACATGCCAGATGCGAACAGCAGCGCGGCATCCGCGCCTTCCAGTTCGGCAATTGCGGACTCGACCGCGGTGTGGGTCGGATTCCCATAACGCGTGTAGAACATATCGGTGCCAGTGGCACGGAGCTGCTGCTCCGAATCCGTTACTTGGAAGGTCGACGTCTGGTAGATCGGCTGCGCCATTGGGGCATTGCGTTTTTCGAGATGCTTGCCGCCGTGGACCGATTCAGTTTCGGGGTGAAACCGGTGCCGCTTCATAACCGCTCCTTTTGCGTATGTTTCTCTCAAGGTTAACGTTCTGCGGAGATATCGGCAAGCTTCTGGTGGTTTGGCGGCAGTCCTGGACAATCGAGCAGTTTCCTCTGTGTACCTCTGTGCCCACTGTGGTTAAAAGAAGCACGAACTTAACCACAGAGGGGTTACACAGAGGAGAGGACTTATCCCCCAAGGGCGATCAGCCTTGTTGCAGCCGGGTTTATAGCCGGATATGCTTCTCGTTTATGCAAACTCTGGTGGAGTGTGTCCCAAATTTTTCAGAAGGAAGGGACAAATCCAAAGTCGATGCGATTGTTGAAGCTATGAAAATGGACGGCGTCTATCTGCTCGATCGCGAGATGGATGCCGACCACAACCGCTGCGTAATTACGCTTGTGGGTGAGCGCAAGGCTATCCAGGAAGCCGCGATTCGCGGGGTGGGCAAGGCGGCTGAGCTGATTGATCTGAATCAGCACCGGGGAGCGCATCCACGGTTGGGCGCAGCCGACGTGGTGCCGTTTATTCCTATTGAAGGCGTGACCGTTGAAGACTGCGTTGCCGTGGCCCGGGATGTGGGCGAGGAAATCTGGAAGCGCTATCGAATTCCGGTGTACCTGTACGAAGCAGCCGCGACCTCACCAGAACGGCAGAACCTCGAAAACATCCGGCGCGGCCAGTTCGAAGTGATCCGGGACGAGATTGCGACCAATCCGGCGCGCCGGCCGGACTTTGGCGAGCCCAGGGTTCACCCGACTGCAGGGGCCTGTGTCGTGGGCGCGAGAAAGTTTTTAATCGCTTACAACATTTTTCTGAATACGCCGGAGGTTGATATCGCGAAGAAAGTTGCGAAGGCGGTGCGCTCCTCGAGTGGTGGACTGCGCTACGTCAAGGCTGCGGGTTTTCTGGTGCGCGGACAAGCGCAGGTCTCAATGAATTTGACGGACTTCGAGCAGACGCCGATCCACCGCGTGTTCGAGATGGTACGGAGCGAGGCGGAGAGATATGGCATGGTACCTGCGAGCAGCGAGATCGTAGGCTTGATTCCTAAGAAAGCAATGGAGCAGGCAGCAGAGTGGTTTCTGCAGGTGGAGAACTTCGACTCATCGTTGATCCTCGAAAATCGATTGAGTGCAGTGATGGGCGGGAAGGTGGCTGTCGACGCGGAGTCGTATATGTCGGTGATGGCGGCGTACAAAAAATCGCGAGAGTCTGCTGCCGCGGATGGCATGATCGAGGCCGCGCTGAAGCGGGCAACCAGTGTTCCTTTAAGCGTTGCGGAGCGAGCAAGGGAAGTGCTGCGAATCACGGACGAGCTGCGCCCGATTACGAATTCCAACATGAAGTCCGATCTGGTAACGGCGGCTGCCTTGGCGCGCGCGGCAATCCAGGGTGCGCTGGCCAATGTGGAAATCAACCTAGAGTCACTGAAGGATGCTGATTTTGCATCGCAGGTGCGCCATCGTGCTGAGGCCCTGAAAACCTAAATCCTCAGCCTAGCGACGCCTCACGTACCTCCGTCATCACACTGATCTTGACCCAATTCGACTACAATGGGCCTACACCGGGGTGACTGCTGGAATCCGCCCCGCATCCAAAGTATTGTCCCCGAGGTTGATTATGAACAAGGTCCCGCGCAAGATCCTGAGCTTTCTCTGCATCGCTGTCTTAGCCACTGCCGCGTTCGGTGCGCCGCTTGGCTCCTCAATACGCCCTGCGATTCCGGCTGAGGTGCAGCAGATCATCTGCGTGGACTACCGCGCTCTGAAGAACTCGGACACGGCGCAGCAGCTCAAAGAGCAAGTATTGCCGGAAAATCTCAAGCAATTCGAAACGGCCCTCAAAGGCGCTGGCATCGATCCTGACCGCGATGTGGACCAGTTAACCTTCATTTCCTATCGCCATCCCAAGCAAGGGCTGGAGGTGGTTGGGGCCGCACAAGGCGTGTTTGCCAACAAGACTGTGTTGCGCAAACTCCGGCTTAAGAAAATAAAGCCGGCGAAGTATCACGATGCCGATATCTATCCTATGTCCGGCGGCATGGAGATGACTTTTCTGGACGAAACTACATTGCTGTTCGGCGATGGGCCGGCACTGCGCGGCTCGCTGGACGCGCGAGACGGCTATGTTCAGACACTCGACTCCAATCCGGATATCGCGAACCTGATCGGAGATGTTGAGTCGGGCGCGGTGTGGAGCATCCTCGACCAGAAGGGCACACAGAATATGCTGCTATCGGCTTTGGGAGATGCCTCGCGGCTGGCGGATTACGACACCATCAAGAAACGGATTCTGGGCTCGCGCTACACCATGAATTTCTCAAACGGCGTGAATTTTGATCTCGATGTAATCACTTCTGACACGGTGACTGCGGCTACCCTGTCTTCCTTGGTGAAAGCGGGTGTGCTCTACAGAAAAATGACCGCGAGCTCGGTAGAGAAGGCGGCGCTCGAAGATGTTTCTGTGAACTCGGACAGCTCAAAGCTGCAAATGCATTTCAAGGCTGATGACAAGCAGTTTCAGTCATTGATCCACACGAGCTTGTTTGCGGCAGTGTCGCGTTAAGGTCCGCGATTGACCAAAGTTCGGCCTCCCTGTCCCCGGCGGTTAAAAGCATCGCTAACCACAGAGGTCCACAGAGATGCATCTCAACGCGACTCTCTTTTCTTCTTTGCCCAGCCTTCTTTCACGATCTGCTTTGCCCGTCCTAGCGCCAGCGAATTCTCAGGAACGTCATCGGTGATGCAGGAAGCTGCACCCACATACGCACCCTTGCCGAGCTTAACCGGCGCGACCAGGGTGGAATCGCTGCCCACGAAAACTCCGTCTTGAATCACGGTTTTATGCTTGTGGACGCCGTCGTAATTGCAGGTAATGGTGCCGGCGCCAATGTTCACGTCCTCGCCGATTTCGGCGTCGCCAAGATAAGTGAGATGGTTCGCTTTCGATCTCTTGCCCAGTCGGACTTTCTTGGTTTCGACAAAATTACCGACGTGCGCACCTTCGCCGATTTCGCTGCCTGGGCGCAAGTGTGAATACGGGCCGAGCACCGCGCCACTCGCGACTCGTGCGTCGTCGAGCACACAACCGGGGCGGACGAGCACGCTCTCGCCGATTTGCGAATTATGGATCACCGAATATGACCTGATGCGGCAATCGGCGCCAATGCGCGTGTGTCCCAGCAATTGTACGAACGGCTCGATGACCGTGTCCGGCTCGACTTCGACCTCAGCATCAATCACGCAGCTCTCCGGATAAAAAATGGTCACGCCCTCGGCCATCAGCTTCAGACATTTGTTCCGGCGCACCTTCTGATCGAGATCTGCAAGTTCCGCCCGGGTATTGCTCCCAAGGATTTCAGAAGCGTTGCCGGTTTTGATTGCCACAACCCGCTCTTTGGCTTCGCGCAGGACTTGGGCCATATCCGTCAGGTAGTATTCGCCATGCGGATTGTTGGTCTTCAAGCGTTCTATGTTGGCGAGCAGTGGCTTGAGGGAAAAAGCGTAGAAGCCGGAATTAATCTCGCGCATCTTCCGCTGTTCCGGCGTGCACGACTTTTCCTCCACGATGGTCCTGACTTCGTCGCTTCCCGCCGCTTTGCGGATAACTCTGCCGTAGCCCGTCGGACTTTCAAGCTGCGCGCTCAGAATAGTCATCGCAGCTTTCCTGTGCTGATGAAAGTCGCGCAATTTCTGGATCGTCTCGGGAGTAATCAAAGGCGCGTCACCGGAAAGCACGATGACCTGGTCATAATCCGCCAGCGCTTTGCCCGCAGACATCAGCGCGTGGCCAGTCCCGCGTTGTGGCTCCTGCAATACAAATCCCACCCCCGCGTCCTGGACGGCCTGACGAACGCGATCGGCTTCGTGTCCAACGATCACGTAGATGTCCTTTGCCGGGATTACCTGCTGGGCTGCCGCGATCACATGCGCCAACAGCGGCTTCCCGCCGACTTCATGCAGGACCTTCGGATGCTTTGACTTGAGCCGTGTACCCTTGCCGGCTGCCATGATCGCAATGGCGGTTCGTGCCGCCGGATTTGCCGAACGATTTGGCGGTTGTTTCATGGGGTTCAATATACCCTGTGCAGTGCCATTGCGTAGACCAGGCCGATCGAATTGGAGGCCCTGATATTCACAGGACAAGAATTCCTCTAAGTTGCTGGATTTTATGCCTCTTCAGTCCAATGGGAGCGCCAAAGGAACCCAGCTTATCAACAGATTATTGTTGTGCAAAATTTTTCATACTCTGCTAGCATCGGCCTCAATAGCAGGTGCCTCATCTTCAAAGATTTCATGTACTTACGGGCTCGCCTCCGTGCTTGCAGTGTGGTACGGCAACTGCGTCAAAAGTTGTATCTCTCCCCTCCCACTTTTTTGGGGCTGAAGTGTGCTTGTTAGGAGAGCGATTTGAAGTATTCGCGTCACCGGACTAGAAGCCGTCGGGTCAAGAGAAGTGCAGAGTTGGCTGGTGCCGTTGTTCGCGGCCTGGCCTTCCTGGTGTTGGTAGGTATCTGCGTTGCTGGTATCCGCTGGATTGCCAATGGCAGTCGCGGCTACGCATACCAGCTGGACCATCCTCCGCAGGCTATTGCCCTGAGCTTCTCAGCGCTTGCAGGCCCTCATCCTGGGGAGATACGCGCGCACAATCGCCGTCTGGTTTACCCGTATTCAGTGATTCCCGGAGGCGTGACCTCGGGAGATGAGCTGCGGGAGACTGCTGCTCACGACGAAACCGTGGCGACCCATTACGCCGGGTTTAACTACAACCGTGCGCGTGTAATTGAAGTCAATGAACCGCAGCTGGTTTACCTCTCCTACCGCCGCGGCAACAAGGTTTACTGGACGCGCAAGCAAGCCAGTCTACACAAGGGAGAAAAGTTGCTCACCGACGGCCGGATTACAGCCCGTACACGGTGCGGCAATCAGGTATCGGTTCTGCCCCAAGAGAATACTTCGCCGGAAGAGCCACTGCTCGCAGAGTTGGATCGTCCAGACGCGGTGGCGAGCGGAATTGAGGCCTTTCCATCCTCCGGTTCCAACCTGGTGAGCCTGGATCCAGGTATGCCGCTTGGACCTTCCGCAGGAGGAGCGTTTGCCGGTGGCGGTGGGCCTCCAAGCGGTTTTGTGCCTCTCCCAATCGGAGCACCGACAACACCTACTTCTGGCGGTTGTACAGTCACGACAAACAACAATTGCAGTCCTCCTCCGCCTCCGCCACCCCCGCCACCGACGGTGCCGGAGCCTGGAACCATAGTTCTAGTGCTCTCTGGAGCGGCTGCTGTCTTCGCTAGGCTGCGCCAAAAGAGGCAGTAAATTCACAAAGGGAATCCATCGTCACAAGCTTCACACTGCTAGAATTCCGCTCAAGCCCATGAAATCGCTGAAGTATCTTCGCGGAATTTGCGTTTTTGCGCTGTGTGTCTACTCCTCCTCTCAGGCGCAGACAGGGCGTTCGTCTTCAGTTGGAAAAATATCGGTGTTGAGCAACAACCCCCTGCAGTTCCAAATTCAGATCAGCGCAGCTGTCGTACCACGGACACACATTGTTTCTGATCCGGAGCGGCTGGTCATCGATATCCCGAATGCACTTCCGGGACCGGGTCTGCATGGCACGGCCATCCACGGTGGTGAGGCGAAGGGAATCCGCGTGAGTTTGTTCTCGACCGTACCGCCAGTCACAAGAATCGTTGTGGACTTGAATCGGCCGCAGTGGTATCGCGTTGCTCCCGATGCGTCTGGGTTATTGGTAAGCCTGGGAGCCGATCCCGAGATGGCCGGGGACACGCAGCCCACCATCGGATGGGTTTCAGCCAAAGTATCACCGAGGTCTAATCAAGCTGGCCCATTCAGTGTGAAGAAAAGCTCAGCCAAGCAGAATTCGGCAGCCGGCACTCGTGCCCTGAGCGTGCAGTTCACGAACGGCTTGCTTACGATTCACGCCAACGGCGCGACGCTCTCTGAAGTCCTGTTCCAAGTCCAAAAACAGACAGGCGCTGAAATGGCCATTCCATCAGGTACTGAACAGGAGCGGGTCGCCGCCGATTTCGGACCGGGTCCAGCCGAAGAGGTCCTCGGAGAACTGCTCAACGGTTCAGGTCTGAACTTTGTTCTTGTGGGATCCGAATCGGATTCGAATAGGTTGCGCAGCGTGATCCTGAGTCGCAATTCTGGAGGGCCGGTCGAGCCAGCACGTTTCGTCCCCCCGCCGTACAGCCCGTCAACCGCTGAAAATACGGAACCGCAGAACCCCGAACCTGTCCCTCCGCCGCCCGATGATAACAATGCACAGCCACAGCAGCCTCCGGCAAACGCGCCTGTGATCGAGGTGCCACCGAGCTCGATCTAGAACGCTGCGTCCGCCTTCAGTTGTGAATCAATCGCACCGGAATAGCCGAAACACCACCGCCGGTAGCCACCGTTCCGGATCCGCTGTTGCCACATCCGGATACATTCAGAATATGAGCGTGTAGATCTCCGGTAGGCCCGACGTAATCAACGAACAACTGCAAGAAGCCGACGATGTTTACATCGGGTGGCATAGGAACTGCGGGATTGTTTTCAAAAAGTGGTACGGTGATGATCGAATCGCTCGTGCTTATCAACGTCCCGATAGGAACGTTATAGCGAGAATGGCTGTAATCGCCTGCCTGGATTTGCATTTGTCCAGGATTAGGAGGAGCTCCTGGAATGAACAGCGTGTCCTGCGTGGCATTGGCGGCGGGCGGGCCTTGACTTGTCGTATGGATGAGGCATTGCAGACCCTGCTTCGCGGGGCCGCTTCCACCCCCCGGATTCGTACCCTGGTCCCAAGTCGCACGAGTGGTGGATCCGCCGCATTGAAGAAAATTAAGCGGAATTCCATCGCAACACCGGGTACTCTTCTCGAAATCTGTTCCGCCTCCTGAACATCCTGGCGCCGAGGGACTGGGACAGTACTGATGGCTGTCAGGCACCAGTAAGGGCAAATATTGACCCGGCGAGGGCGGAAGGCTTTGCGAAGAGCCGCGGCTGAAGGGCGGCAAATTGCACGCGTTTGGCCCTCCACGATTGATGCAGGCCGGAGTCAGCGTGATGGCTTCTCCTACAAAGGAAGTTGCGCTGCCATTGACGGCGCCGCTCGACGGATCCACGAATGTTGCGCCTGCCTGGCTTGGGTTCGGATCATTGTTCGGCACCAGGAATGGCTTCACACACTTGGGCGCCGAAGGCATGAACGAGCCAGTGTTCGATTGCGAAAACGCAGGATTGTAAGCTTCAGCGACTGCCGTCGCGCTCACTGATGCGGAAGAGCTGCCCCAAATCCTTGCGAAGAATAGTGGAAGGTCGGTGCGTTGCAACGTGACCGTAACTTGCGGATTACCAAGGGCGTTCGGCACGGCGTTGACATTGATCACGGGGGAGTTGCCCGCCAACTGCGGCGGAGATCCTGCAACTTTGTTCTGCGCTACAACCGCGGTGACATAGTCCTGGGCCATGGTCTGAGCAACGCCCTGCAATGAGGCATTGGAAGGATCAGAGGTAACTCCGGAATCCACCAATGCTTTGGCGCCAGCTAGGGCGGCAGCATCGGCCGCGTGTTGAATCTCAGCCTTGGAGACGTACAGAGTTGTCATGTCAATTGCCAGGGCGGCGATGCCCAACAGGCTTAGCAGCGAGACCGCAACCAAAATGAGCGTCTGACCCCGCTGGTTGCCCGAGACACGTGTTCGCATATCGAGACGCGGCTTCATTTCAGTCCTGATTAGTAGCAACTGCGTCGGTTGTGAGCGCGGTGGTTCCGACAAAATTGGCGCCTGGAGACACCAATGTGATCACGCTCTGGAAATGCCACTTGTAGGGATAGGTGATTTTGACGTGAGTTGAAATCAGCCAAGGCTCGTATGTATTCGATGCCGGAGGAACTGTAAAACCACGATCAATGGTGAGCGTGAAATCGGGACTGTTGGGATTGTTTTGGCTAAAGCAATTTCCTGTCGCTGTCCAAGTGAGAGTGCCAGCCACTGATTGAATGTTACCCAATCCGCAGTCGTCAATGCCTTCCGCGATCAGATCGGCATCTACCAGGTCGCGAATGGCCGTGACTGAAAGAGGAATGGATTGGCTCAGATCGCTGGTTGGTTGAGCTGCGCCGAATCGCGCCCCATCTTTGACCGCAAAGTTGAGTTTCTCCTTCGTGTTGAAAGCTTGCGCAAAATCGTAAATACCTACGACCAGTACGACCAGGAGTGGGACTGTGATCGCGAACTCCATGATCTGAGAACCGCGGTCGTCGCCAGCGGCCAGGGATGTGCCGCGATGTCGCATCAATCTTCTCCCCGCATTTCCACTTGGGCCTTCAGATCGATGGTCTGACTGCTAAATGGACGCGTCAGCGGATACGCATACTGGAAGCTGACGATCACCCCGCAAACCGGAGGCGATGTGCTGCCCTGGTTCAGCACGACATTGCGACAGATATTGATCTCGTGAGTCGGGGCGGTGCCACCCGCTAGGACACAAACCCCTGCCGGAACTGCGCCTGGGCAAGCCTGCGGCGCAGGATTAGGAGAGTAAGGCCTCGCTATGGTGCTATCCACGTGCGCAGCGATCAAGGCATTGTTCACCGTGTCAACGACCGCTTGATCGCAAGGCAGCGCACTCCCCGGCCAGAGGCAAGTAGTAGGGGTAGGGCTGCAGCTGGCGCAGGCAGGAACCGCGGCAATGCGTGCCCCCTCGCGGGCGGCGTGATTGATGCTTCCGGAAATGCTGAAAGCGCGCCCAAACCAGAAGATGGAAAACAGTAACAGAAACAGGACCGGCAAGACCACGGCCGCTTCGACTATCTCGGCCCCTGCGCTCCCCCACAAGCAGGTGAATCGGCCCGAGCATTCGAGGGCGGGAGAGGAGCCCGCTCCACGTCCTGCCCCAGTTGAAGAAGCGGAGTTCATGCCATCAAAACGGCCCCCATGGCTGGCTCGAAGTATAAAGCAGAACGGCAATTGCTGCCGCCACGCCGAAGGGGACTTTGATCGCCTCCGGATTCTCGAGAGTCAGCTCGGGGCCGGGCAAATGCAGTGAAAAGAATGCCGCGGTCATTTGGCCCAGGTTGTGCAGCGTTTGTCCGATACGTCTTTTCCAAATGACCATACAAAGAGCCATGAAGCCGTTGATCAGAAGCGTAATGATCAACACCGTCATCAGCTGCTGCGCGCCAAAGAACGCTCCAAAACCTCCAACTAACTTCCAGTCGCCACCGCCAAGGCTGCGAATCAGAACGAAAGGCAGCAACAGTCCCAGCCCCAGTCCGGTTCCCAGCAAAGAGAGTCTCACTCCATGCCAGCCACCAGCGATCGAGTGAAGCACGATGGCGCAGGGAATTGCAGGATAGGTGAGCCAGTTCGGTATCTTGCGCCAGCGAAGGTCGGTGAAGCCCGCAGTCAGCGCGAAAACAGCGGATAGGATCCAGATGGTTTTGTTCACAGCAGTTCTGGAGATTCTACCGTGAATGTGTGGCAGCGTGAAAGCCGTTGTGGAAGAGGGGCTTGTAGCGCTACAAAACAAAAAGGCCCGGACTCGCCGGGCCTCTGATCGAGATGATGAAATTACCGAGCCAGACTTGTGCTGTTACGCTCGGCAACAATCTTGCGGGCGCCTTCTGCCAATTGCCGCGCCTGCGGCAAAAGCTCAAGCCCTTTGAGGACCTCGGGATCGCTCTCTGCCTTTACTCTCAATCCTTCTTCCTGTCCGTAAGCATCCACAAAAATTTCGCTCTTGATGTTCGAACGCACCCAGTCATTGTTCTGGACCAGATCAGCCTCGGTGTAAGGCACTTTGTCAGTGTCGAGGGATTTGCGGAACTCTTGCATGATGTTTTCGTCGACCTCAAAGTTCTTGGTCACACGATGGCCGACAATGTAGTGCTTCGCGAAGTTGAAGAAAGCGTAATGCTGCAGCAGCGTGTCCTGGAAGTGGTTGCTCTTGACCTGATCTACTTTCACGTCGGGAGTGATTCCGCCACCTCCGTAAACCGTGCGGCCGCTGTCGGTCAGCTTTACTTCCTTGTTGGCGGTGTTGTTGATGTCGTCGCGCTCAAAATAATAGTCATACAGCGATACATTGCTGTAGTCGCGCTGAATCAGTCGCCCGCTCGGGGTGTAGTACTTGGCCGTGGTTAGCGCCAATCCGGTATCGTTGGAAAGCGGATACACGGTTTGCACCAAACCCTTGCCGAAAGTATTTTCGCCAACCACCAAGCCGCGATCGTGGTCCTGAATTGCACCGGCCACAATCTCAGCCGCAGATGCTGTACCACGATTCACCAACACCACCAGCGGATACTCTTTCCCGCCGTTTCCGTGAGCGGCTGTGTAGCGGCGCTCCGGGGAAGACCGGCCGTGATGCGAAACAATTAACTGGCCCTTGTGCAGGAATTTATCCGCAACTCCTACGCCCTCATTCAGCAGCCCGCCCGGGTTCTGGCGCAGATCGAGAATAAGGCCCTTAAGATCGCCCGCCTGGTAGAACTGGTCGAGGGCTTCCTGGACCTCTTTTTCCGTGGTCTCGTTAAATCCCGAAACGTGCATGTAACCGATGCCGGGATGAATCAGGAAGTGAAGGTCAACGCTGTAGCGGGGAATCTCGTCGCGCACGACCGCGAATTCCAGCGGCTTATCGGCGCCTTCGCGGAGAACTGTGATGTGGACTGTGGTGCCCTTGGGACCTTTCAGCAAGTCAGCGACATCGCTGGTCGTCATGTTGTCGGTGGGCTTGCCATCTACGGCACTGATGATGTCCCCGGGATGAATGCCGGCGCGGTACGCAGGTGTGCCCGCGAAAGGCGCGATGACGATAACTTTATTGTTCCTCGGCCCGACCGTCATTCCCACGCCGTAATATTTGCCGCGTTGGTCTTCGCGCAACAGTGAGTACGATTTGGGATCGAAGAAGTTCGAGTGCGGGTCGAGCACATGCAACATGCCCGGAATCGCCCCGTTGTAAATGGCTTTGTCCGGATTCACCGGCTCGGCATAATTCTGCTCAACGATGTCGTAGACCTGCGTGAACTGATGCAGGCTCTGGCTTACATCGGAGTCGCCGTCGTGGGCGGTCGCAGGATTCTTCTGGGCAAACAACACGCCCAGAAAACCGCAGGCTGCCAAGAATAAAACGATAAGAATGGAAGCTCGGTGAGAACTACGGGCCATCTTCAGGTTCCTTCAGCCCAGGCGTCGGAACCACCCAGGCAGGCTAATTTTGTGCAGTATAACACGCGAAAAAACAAAAGCTTAGAGGTCAGTAGGCACCGGAGGTCACCTGCCAGTCACCTCTTGTTTTTGGATGCTGGAAGTAGGGGAAATGATGCGTTGTTGTGGAGAGTGCGGAACCTGTGGCCACAGTGGCTCAATCTCAACCGGCGAGTCTTTTGAGGAATTCCTGCTCATCCAGCCGGTACTTGAAGGCTTTGCGACCGTCGATGAAAACCACCGGGACTTCGTCGGTGAACTGGCGCCTTAGGCCGTCTTCGGTTTCAACGTCAACTTCGCGCCAGCGAAATCCGCCCCTGCGCTCCAGCTTGACCAGCTTTTCTTTCAAGATCTCGCAGAGGTGGCATCCCTTTCTGGAGTACACGACCACTTCGCGCAGTTCCGGCATGGCCGGAGTCTAGCAAACTCGCCGCTGGCTTTCCATATAAACCTCGATCCGCCTCTCCGAACCTGGGCTCACGTTCACGAGGGAAGGCCCGATCCGGGAAAGGGTACAATCCTTGCCATGACCGGCTCAAAGCCACTTTCGGGAAAAGTAGCGCTGATTACCGGCGCCGCAAGGCGCCTGGGCAGGTTAACCGCTCTGGCTCTGGCGGAGGCGGGCGCCGATGTAGCGGTTACGTTTCTGAAGTCGGCGAGAGACGTCCAACAGACGGTCAAAGACATTGAAAAGACAGGGATCCGCACCCTGGCTGTCCGCTGCGACGTAACTGATCCGAGAAGTGTTCGTGCGGCCGTGACGGAAGCGATTCGGGAACTGGGCGGGCTGGATATCCTGATCAACAACGCAGGGAAGTATGAAACCGTTAGCTTCGACGATCTAAAACTTGAGCAATGGGACGCCATGTTCGCGACCAATGTGCGCGGTCCTTTCCTGGTCTCCAAAGAGGCCCTGCCGCATTTGCAGAAAAGGGGAGGCCGGATCATCAACTTAGGGTCGCTCGGTGGACTACGCCCGTGGGCGAGCAATGCGCATTACTGTTCGTCGAAGGCCGCACTGCACATGCTGACAAGAGTGATGGCCAAGGCGCTGGCGCCTGAAATTGCCGTCAATTGCGTGGCTCCGGGAATGATTGATCTGGGAGAGGAGTCTGCTGCTGCCTTCATGAAGCGCATGGCGAAGCAGACACCTATGCAGCGCAATGGGAAGGGTGAGGAGGTAGCGGCAGCAGTGTTATTCTTTGCAACTGCGCCGCGCTTTATCACCGGGCAGGTGCTGTTTGTGGACGGTGGCTTGGGGCTGTAGCTCGGGATTCCAGAGACTCTGCTTTATAACTTAAGAATGAAAGTTCCTATTCTCGTTTCTTTGCTAAGCTCTCTTGCGATGTTGCGCTGCGGAACTGTGCTCGCGCAGGCCGGACCTGAGCGTGGCGCCACGGAGCTTCAGGTCTGGACGGCTGGTGGTCACTCTGTCGCCGGCGGCCGCGGAAGCACCGGGATCTGGGATGTAGGTCTACGTTACGGCTGGGTACTTACTGATGCGCATGGTCCGGGATTCCTCAAAGGCAGATTCGAGTACGCGCTCGACGCCGTGCCTCTTTATCTAATTTTTCAGCCTGCGAATACCGCTTACGGAGCCGGGCTGAATCCGGCGAATTTGAAATGGAACTTTGCCAAGCGAGGCCGGTTTGCGCCTTATATAGAGCTGGGTGGCGGAGTTTTGTTCACCACCCACGATGTTCCGTCGCGAACTTCAACCGTAAACTTCACGCCCTCCGCGGCGTTTGGCACACATTTTCTCGGTGAACGCATGGCTTGGACATTGGAAGGGCGCTATCTGCATATTTCTAATGCTGGACTGAGCCGGTCCAATTCAGGGATCAATACATTCGAGGTAAGACTAGGAGTGGGGAAATTTAGACGAGGGAAGTGAGAGTCAGGCGTTTAGGCCAGACGCCCCCATCTGGGCGCGGATCACTTCTTCAGAATCGGACTATAGCCGTCGCTCACTAGTTTCGCGCGCGTGCTTTCGGCGTCCTTGATGTCTAACGACTCCACCAAGGCCTCTGCGTCTTCCTGCTTGCTGACTGCCGCAACTTGAACGAAGTAACCGGGACCGGGTGGGACTGGCGCCGAAGTGGCTGGCTGATCCGGAGCCGGAGTCGTCGTGGCATTGTTTGAGGCGTTTGTGTCAGGCGGAGCTTGCTGCTGCGGCTTTTCCGAGGGTTTCGATGCAGGAGCCGTGGTCGGTGTGCTCGGTTTATTGACTGCCGAGGGTCGTGTGCTGCCGGAGGAACCTGGGGAAGGGAGCAACTCTGGCCCTGACCTTACGGAGTTTTTGCCCATGGAAAAACCCATCCCGAAAAATACCGCACAAAGAATTACCAACCCAAAAAACAGCGCCAGCATCTTGCCGGTGCCAAGAGTAATTTCGGTGTCGTCGTTTGTGCTCATGGTCGGCGCGCTCGATGGAGTCATAGAGTGTTCAGGATCTCTAGCTTCATTTTGCTGGCGGAGGGCCTTCTTTTGCTAGTAACTTCTGAAGTCCGGCAAAGAAGTCAATCGGAACTGGGAAGACCACCGTCGTATTCTTTTCTACGCCAATTTCGGTCAACGTCTGCAAATAGCGCAGTTGCACGCTGACCGGCTCCGACGCCAATAGATGCGCGGCGTCCACCAGGCGCTGGGCGGCAGAGAATTCGCCTTCCGCGTGAATAATCTTTGACCGCTTCTCGCGCTCCGCTTCAGCCTGCTTGGCCATGGCGCGCAGCATCGATTCCGGCATGTCCACCTGCTTTACTTCGACGTTCACAACCTTTACTCCCCAAGGAGCAGTGTGCGTATCGAGGATGCTTTGCAAGCGCAGGTTGATCTTCTCGCGATGGGCCAGGAGTTCGTCCAGTTCTTGCTCGCCGAGCACGGAACGCAGTGTCGTTTGCGCGAACTGAGAAGTTTGATACACGTAATTAGATACCTCGACCACAGCCTTATTCGGATCGATCACGCGCAGGAAGATCACCGCGTTGACCTTCAGCGTGACGTTGTCGCGAGTGATAATGTCCTGCGGCGGAACTTCCAGTGCTTCCTGCCGCAACGATACCCGCACCATGCGATCGATAGGCGCGAACACGAGGATCACCCCAGGCCCCTTGGACTGCTTAAGCAAGTGGCCTAACCGGAAGATGACCCCGCGTTCATACTCCGCCAGAATCTTGATCGAACTCAGGACGTAAAGGACAACAATCAGAATGATGACGCTGCCAACTGTGCCGACGCCCATATCCATCGCATGCCTCCAGCTTTGATTTTCAGGTGTGAGGAGATTGTACTGCAATCGTTTGCTGCCCGGGCGTTTTTCGGAGCGTGGAAAGTAGCGGGAGGAATGCGCGTGGCTTCTTCTCATATCCGGAAGACAGAGCGAGTTATGGATTTAGGGGAATCAGGCCACGGTTGTTTTCGCCGACTCGACCGGCTTCACTTTCAGTTCCAGGCCATCCACTTTTTGGACCACAATCTTTTCTCCGGGAGATACATTCTCTGATGCCACTGCATCCCAAATCTCGCCATGAACAAACACCTTCCCCGCAGGCGCGAGCGCGGTCTGTGCGACGGCCACTTCGCCGACCAGGCCCTCGGCTCCAGTAACAACTTTGTTTGCGCGGGCGCGCAACGCTATCGTCATCAGGAACACGGTGATCACTCCCAGCGGAATGCTTACCGCCAGAGCCGTCGCCAGCTTCACCCGCATTTCGGGAATCGGGGCATCCACCAGCAGCAGCCCCCCGATGACCAGAGTTGTGATTCCGCCAATCGCCAGCACACCATGGGTGGCGAACTTGGCCTCAAGCGCAAAAAGCACAAACGAGGCAAGGATCAGCACCACGGCAGCAAAGCGGGTCGGCAGCAGATTCAGCGCAAAGATGGCCAGGAGAATGAAAACCACACCAACCGTTCCAGGAACCACCGCGCCAGGATGGTTGAACTCGGCATATAGTGCGAGGGCGCCAATGGCGAGGAGGATGAACGCGACATTCGGATCCATGATGTAAGCCAGGATGCGTTCTTTTAACGTCTCTTCGAGCACGCGCACCGGTTTCCCGATCAGGCTCAAAGTGACTGTCTGTCCATCGAAACGCTTGATTGGTTTCGATGCGATCTGCCGGAACAGGTCCTGCTCGTTCGGCGCGACATAATCAATCAGCTTTTGTGAAAGCGCTTCGCTATCGGTGAATGACTTCGACTGGCGGACGGTGCTCTCGGCAATGTCCACGTTGCGCCCGCGTTTGGACGTGATGGAGCGCATCAGAGCAGCGGTGTCATTTTCGATCTTCTCTTTCATCACAGAATCCATCTGGCCGCCGCCAATCGTCACCGGATGCGCCGCTCCCGTGTTCGTTCCCGGCGACATGGCAGCAACATCTGCGCTCTCAAGGAGGAAAAATCCCGCCGATGCCGCCCGGCTGCCGCTCGGGGTCACGTAAATGATCACCGGCACGGGCGCGGCGAGAATCCTCTGGATGATTTCGCGGGTAGATTCCAGCAGTCCGCCGGGAGTGTTCAGTTCGATCAGCACAGCATCGTCTTTATGGGCTGCGGCCTGGTCCAGCGCACGCTGAATACGTTCTGCGGTAACTGGATGGATTGTGTCATCGACTACTAGCTTCAGCACGTCGGCAGTCGCGAAAACAGAAAGCAAAATGACTGAGATCAGAATGGCAAACGGGCGGCCACGACGCATGTTGCTACCTCCCACTGGACGGCTGGCTATATTGTCTCGCAAGTTGCCGCTCGAAGCACAGGATTCCTGCATCAGACCGCTTGACCGACTGGCTGAACCAAATCTTGATGGTCTAGCAGTAAGTAAAGGCAATCTGTTGCGCATGAGGGCACGTTCGGGTGTGCTTTCCCAGCGCACAAGTTACTCAACACGAGACTTGTCATCCCGAATCTCACCGCCAGATGAGAGAGGGACCTACGAGGCGTCGGAACCAATCCGGACGTGTGCAGGAGTGCAATCTGACTGCATAGGTGGATGTTAGTTGACGTGAGGTTCCTCTCCTGCTTGGCAGCGGGTTCGGAATGACATCATGCGAAACTTAAACGTCGCCTACCTTCGCGCCGCTGGCTCAGTCTGGTTTTCCTTTTCGGCTTCAGCCCATCCTGGCAGCGACGTGTCTCCCGTGATCAGCCTTGCCCCGCGCTCGTACGTAATGTATGACCAGGCCCACTGGATGAGCACGATCAAGCGATTGCGGAATCCGATTATGAAAAGAATATGAATGAAGAGCCAAGCCAGCCAGGCGAAATATCCGGAGATATGGATTGTGCCGATTTGCGCAACCGCTGCGGCGCGCCCGATCGTGGCGAGGCTGCCTTTATCCACGTAATGGAAGTCCTTGCGAGGCGCGTTCTGAAGATCGCGTGCGATGGTCTTCGCAACGGCACGTCCCTGCTGCATGGCGACTGGGGCAACTCCAGGGAGCAGATTTCCCTCGGCATCCTTCAAAGACGCGAGATCGCCGATGACAAAGACTTCGGGATGATTCGCGATGCTTAGATCGCCATTCACCGGGACTCGGCCAGCACGATCAGTTGGGACTCCGAGCTTTTTGCCCAGTGGAGAAGCTGCGACTCCAGCGGCCCACAAGATTACCGCGGCAGGAATTCGTTCTTCACCCACCCAAACTACTCCAGGAGCAATTCGGGTCACCATCGCTGAGGCCCGCACTTCGACACCGAGTTTCTCCAATTGGCGGACGGCACTCTGCGAAAGATCGGGAGCATAGGCCGGCAGAATGCGCGGCCCCCCTTCAAGCAAAATAATTCGCGTGCGCTTGGGATCGATAGAAACAAATTCATCACGTAGCACCTGACGCGCGATCTCGGCCAGCGTTCCTGCGAGTTCAACTCCGGTCGGTCCTGCACCTACGATGACAAAATTGAGGTCTGACGGCGGCTTTCCTGCAGACGCCTTCCTCTCCGCCAATTCAAAAGCCAGCAACACGCGGCGGCGGATTTCCAGAGCATCTTCTACCGTCTTCAGGCCAGGCGCCAGTGGTTCCCACTCATCGTGGCCGAAATAGGAGTGCTGCGCTCCTGCCGCTACGATGAGATGGTCGTAAGGAATCTCGAGATCGGTTAGTTTTACGATTCGCCGCTCCAAGTCAAAATCAACGACTTCCCCCAGCAAGACTTCAACATTCTTGCGGCCACGGAGAATCCAGCGGATCGGAGCCGCGATCTCGGCGGGAGAAATGCCGGCGGTGGCTACCTGGTATAACAGTGGCTGAAAGGTGTGATGGTTCTTGCGATCAATGATCGTGATTCGGACTGGCAACTTAACGAGCGCGCGGGCTGCCTCAAGTCCGCCGAATCCGGCGCCAATGACCACGACACGAGGTTTTTCATCGCGCATAGTAGCTCCCCTTGGCCTCGTTGCAATCCCGCAACCAGGGCCGCGCATCTGAACGTTATATAGATTCATGTATGCGCGAGAAGTCAGAACTTTTTTCCTCCACAGAATCAGGCGACTTCCAGCCGTGTCGCTTGAATTCCCATGCCGTGACGGCGCACATCACGCGGGACCTGCTGGAGATTGCACTCGTCTTTGCTTTCATCCTGGTCGCGGTTTGGACGCCGCCAGGCAGAGTCAATTCTTTTTTCAGCATTGTGGCAGCCGCATGCATCATGGCATTCGCGATTGCGGGAAGATGGGGGCCGCGCGAAATGGGATTAACGTGGCCCCTCTCCGGAGCAGTGAACATTCTGCTCGCGGGAGCGCTGCTGTGCGGAGCGATTGCCGCCATCGGGACTGCGCTAAGGTTCGCTGGCGCGGGTAACGCTCTGCCATGGAGCCGGTCCTGGCAATACGCCCTCTGGGCACTGCAACAAGAATTCATCTTGCAATCAGGAATTCTTCCGACGTTGGCGGAACTTATATCCGCTCGGAATCATTCACGCAACCCTCGGACTTACCATCGCCGCCAGCCTACCCGACAAATGGCTGCATCATATGCGCGTGGGGATTGGGTATTTGACGATGCATTCGTGAAGAAATCTTGGGGCTGGACACGTTGCGAAACGAATTTGCTCGGCACCATCCGTGCGGTCGACGACCTCTGCCATCCTGACTTTGGTGAACCTGGTGAACTACCTTGATCTCGAACAATGTCGGCCATAACTTACCAGTTACGAAGAGTCGGTCTCCCGTCGAGTCGTAAGCGATACCATTAAAAACGGCATCCGGATCACCGAGCCGATCCTTGCTCATTAGTCCAGTCAAATCGATCCGTCCAAGAATCTTTCCGGTTCGCGGAGAAATGCGAACAATCTCGTCCGTGTGCCAGATATTGGCATAAATGTCGCCGCGGACATATTCGAGCTCATTAACATTACTGACTGGCCTGCCCCTCTTGTCAGTGACAGAAATGCGTCTAATCTCAGAAAAGGACTGCGGGTTGAGAAAGCGTAGAACTGGTGTTCCATCGCTCAAAATGAGCTGCTTGTCATCGTGAGTGAGGCCCCAACCCTCGCCCTCATATCGAAATGTGCGCTTCAACGCCAAGCTGAATCGGTCATAAACGAAGCCTTCCTTGGCTTTCCACGTTAGCTGAACCAAACTGCTGCCCCAATTCGTGAGCCCTTCGCCGAAGTATTCTGCTGGCAAATCGTAGTGCTGCAAAACCCCTCCCGTCTGTAGATCGACCATTCGTATGGACGACTTGCCGTTGCGACCAGTGCTTTCGTAGAGATGACCATCGACGTACACCAATCCTTGAGTGAACGCCTCAGGATCATGCGGATACTCGTGAACGATCTGGTGGGTGTCGCTGTGACCTGGTGCTTGTGCTTTGGAGGGAGGCGCCGAATAAAGCGCAGTCCAAAGAATAATAGCTAGAGAAATACTAAGACGGAACATGACAAGAGATTACCTGACACAGCGCCAATGGGATTTAGAGCAGCGATCCATTCACGTATTCCACCAGCGGTCAGCCTCCCGGCAGAAGGAGGGTAGCTGTCCTTCGAACGACCTACTTCGTATCCACGCCAAACCCTAGAATTGCGTTGACCTCAACGGTTTCCTCACCGCGAAGAGCAGGGCTGAATTTCCAATCCGGCAGAGCGGAAAGAACTTTCGTTGAGAAATCGTGTGAATCAGACTGGAGCACACGCCAATGTTTAAGCACGCCATTCCGGTCCAGTACGCAAGCGATGAGCAGCCGGCTTCGCTCGAGATCGGACGGCAGATCCACACGTATCGCTTGCGGCGCGCTGAGATCTGTGTCGTAGGGATGTGCGGCCGATGTGGGATCGGCAAATTGCATCACAGCCGTCCCAATCGCCGTCTGGATGTAAATGGTGTAAACCCGGTCGCCCTTCAGCGCGCCATACAAGTTCGTCGCGCCACCCGAACGGGGACTTGCCACGACCGTGACGGCGTTGCTGGTTGGCTTAGCAACGGTCGAGTGTCCGGAAGCATGTGGATCAGGTGTTCCACCAAAGCTAGGAAGCGTAACTACGTTGTTGTTGCCGCCAGAGACGGAGACTCCCGGCACTCGCGGCGTGCCGTTGCTCAGATTGCCTGCGCCGCCGGGCCCTGGATAAGGGGAGTTGCCTGTCCGATTGACCGGGCTGGCGCCTTTGCCCGTTCCAGCAGAGGCCGCGCCTGAATTCGCACCTGACGCGGCGTTGCCGGAACCGCTTCCGTGACTAACTCCGCTACCGCCGCCATCTCCACCCGCTCCCAGACTCGACGAACCAGATGGAGACATTGCCAACGTTGCTTTCTCAGAATTTGCGGGCAGCCCAGGCTTATCGCCGGGCCGAGGTGAGACCACCACCCCAGTGCCTGAAGACACCGGCGACGTCTTCTCTGCAGCGCCGCCGGAGTATTTACGACCGGTGTCAGATGATGACGCTGCCGGAGGAATGACTGCAACACCTGCCACCGCTACAGTTCGTTGCTGACGAACGGAGCTGATGTCAACCGTGGGCGGCACAGCTGCAGTGTTTCCCAGGACCTGGCGTACGTTCTGTCGCAGGTCTTGCAGTTCCACCGGCGGTGGCACAGCCGTTTGTTTCCCATTTAAAGCTACGGCTGCGGCTGGCGTTCGAACTGCGCCCAGATCAACTGGTGGGGGAACAACCCGCGGAACAAATTCGGCACTTCTTTGGCGGGAGTGAGTCACGCCGCTCATCTCTGGAGGTGGAGCGACAACCGCCTCTCGAGGAAGCGTCAGTTGCGCCGCACGGTTTGTGGCTTGAACCGGAGCCGAGACTGGAGGCGGAACCACCGTAGTGACCAACGGGAGAGTCTGCCGTGCACTATTCTCACGCGGCAGCTCAACCGGAGGAGACACAACCGCCGGAGTCGCAAGCTGCATCGGGCGCAGTTCGGAGCGCAAAATCTCCGGACGCGGAGGAGCAACTGCATCCGGCATCAATGGCACTTGCCGCTTCAGAGGCAATGCCTCAGCCGGAGCGGGTCCTGCATCCGCCCGGTAGGCAAGCAAATTTGAAAGCCGCGAATCAGATTTCGGCAGATTCAATTGGGGCGCATCGGTAACCTTTTCACGCAGGACCTCGTCGCGAGCTACCTTTATCACCTGCGTGGGGTGATGGATCGCTGCCCCACCACGCTGTCCGTGACTTCCACTTACGGCGCCGGCCAAGTCCTGAGTGCGCGGCAGTTCATCTGCGGAGAAATAAATGATGTCGCGCGTAGGTCGTGGACTCTGAAGAGCGACGGGTTGCACAGCATTCGCAGGAACCATGGCAGCCGCGAGCGCGGCGATCTCGAGCAGCATGGTGACCAGGATTCCGCGAAAAGGGAACAGCCCGGCGCGAGTTTCGAGACTCAGTCGCGGAGGAGAGCGCTTGAGTGCTGGAGCAATGGCGGAACAGAACTCATGCCAGGGAGAGGACCAGTCGACCAGCAGTTGGGGAGCGTCGGTCATGCGGCCAATCTCGATCTTATCGCCGATCGCGGTCGCGCTTTTCCGAATCGTTCCGCAGGGCAATTCGACGACTGAATCCGCGCGGAAGCGGACTGGGGCCAGTCGCCAGGGCTTTACGTTTTCTTCCAGGCTTAGAACATTGCCGAACCGGTCGAGATAGATCAAATCCAGGGGGAACCGCATAGCAAGGGTGTGTACGCCGTGGCAGGGGACAATCCATAAGCCCTGTCCGGGGCCGAAGCCGGATTCCGTGGTACCGATTAGCCCGCGCAAGCGCGCCCAATGGCTGCCTGCAACTCGTATGTTTTCCGCGAGGCAGGTTCCTCGAGTGCGGTTAAACGCGGCCATGGGGGCTCGATACGGCATTACGAAAAACTACCTTCCATGCAAGTCGCGGAACAATTCAATGAGCGCGGGCCCAAGAGTTACCAGCAAGAGTGGCAGCAGCGCGAAAACAACCAACGGGATGATCATTTTGATCGCGGTCTTGGCCGCCTGCTCCTCAGCTCTCCGGTGCCGCTCGGTCCGCAGCGCATCCGAATACACGCGCAGGGCCTGCGCGACGCTGGTCCCAAATCGATCGGTCTGAATTAACGTCGCCACTAGCGAGCGGATGTCATCCACTCCGGTGCGCGAGGCCAGGCTGCGCAGGGCTTCTGATCGCGGTTTGCCCGCGAGCATTTCCAGATTGGCCAGATGAAATTCTTCGCTTAGTTCAGGGTGCGCATATTTCAGGTCTTCGCCGACCCGTATCAATGCTTGATCGAGCGGAAGTCCGGCTTCCACGCAGACAACTGTCAAATCCAGCGCATCCGGCAAAGCTATCGTAATCAGACGCTGGCGTTTACGGATGAGACGCTTGAGCATAAACCGGGGAAGAAAGAAACCAAGGAGGGCGGCGCCTATCACGATGAGGACAGACTGAAAATGGACAATCGCTACGGCTGTGCCGAGGAGCGCCACCGCGCCGAAAACTCGCAATCCAACATAGATGACAAGATGCCGGCGTTCGCGAAGTCCTGCCTGAACGAGCCATCCGCGCGTACGAGAAACATCGCCAGACGATAACGGCAGAGCTTTGCTCAGAGGATCGAGGATCTGGTTGATGCGTTCCTTGACGGAAGGACTCGTCGGAACCGCCGGACGCTCAAAGCCCAGTGACTTGAGGCGCGCGCCCAGCAGAGACCAGGGAGCATAGGCGGCGGCCCCGAAAGAAAAAGTGGCCACCGCTGCTGCCAGAAAAACGATGCTCACCAGCACTAGCAACATGAATCAAACCTGGATTTGAATGAGTCTTCGAATCACAAAATATCCGACCGTCTGCAAGGTAATGCCCGCGGCCAGGAACCCGTGTCCGATAGGATCGGCAAACAACGGCCGAATGAATTCGGCCTTCATGACCAGCATGGTAACGACGATTACCGGAGGCATAGCCATCAGCAGCATCATCGTCAGCCGCCCCTGGGCCGTGTAGACCCGGACTTGCCGCAAGATTTTGAAACGTTCACGAATCACGTAGGAGAGATTGTCCAAAAGTTCGGCCAGATTTCCTCCGGTTTCGCGCTGTAGCATTACCGCGGTCACGAAAAATTTTACGTCCACCAGAGGGACGCGTTCGGTGAGGTTCACCAGCGCGTCGCGCACCGGCATGCCGTATTTCTGCTGCTCGTAGAGCTTGCGGAACTCAGTAGCGACCGGCTCTGCGAATTCGTTACACACGATCTCTAACGCCATAGTGAACGCGTGGCCGGCACGGACCGCGCGTGCCAGAGTGTCGATGGCTTCCGGAAACAACTGCTCGAATTTATGAAAGCGGCGAGTGCGGCGCCAGGAAGCGTACGAATAGGGAAGAACCATCCCCAGCACCGCTGCCGCGACAGCAAGAAGCAGTGCTTCATTGGGCGGCAATGGTTCTGCCACAACATACGCGGCCCCTGTCACCAGTGCTGCGCTTACTAAGCAAAGGATCAGCAAGTTGCCGGCGCGAATGGGAAGGCCGGCCTGATCGATGAGGGTTTGCAATCTGGAAACTCGCTCCGAACGACGCAGGAGAGTATCGAAGAGCGGGATCCGGCTGAACATCTCATCGCGAAGCAGCGCAAGGGTCTCGCGTTTTCCTTCGGCCTGTTCGGCAGCCAGACGGTCGCGAATCAGGCGGGCGCGGGCGCTTCTTTGGTCGAGCATGATGCCGGCGGCGAATGCCATGCAGGAAACCGCGACGAAAACCAGGATCGGAACCGCTGCTTGGATCACCTTTGACCTAGACCTCCACGCGAGAGTCGAACAACTCCGCTCTCAATTTGTAACCAGCGGTGGCCAGCCGGTCAGCGAACCTCGAGGTTGCTCCAGTCGCTCGGAACGTGCCTCGGATCTTTCCGTCCTGGTCAATGCCGAGCCGGTCGAACGCAAAAATGTCCTGCATCCAGATGCTCTCGCCCTCCATCCCGGTGATCTCAGAAACGGAGACGACTTTGCGAGATCCGTCAGTCAGCCTTGCAATCTGCACAACCACATGGATTGCTGAAGCGATCTGCTGCCGGATTGCACGCTCAGGAATGTTGAGGTTGGCCATGGAAAACATGCTCTCCAGGCGAGCCATGGCATCGCGGGGCGAGTTCGCGTGGACCGTGGTGAGCGAACCCTCGTGTCCCGTGTTCATCGCCTGCAGCATGTCGAAGGCCTCTTCGCCACGCACCTCGCCCACGATAATTCGGTCCGGACGCATACGGAGGCTGTTGATCACCAGCTGGCGCTGCCTTACCGCCCCCTGCCCTTCGATGTTTGGCGGCCGGGTTTCCAGGCGCACGACATGTTCCTGCTTAAGCTGTAGTTCGGCCGCGTCTTCGATGGTAACCACACGTTCTGAATCCGGGATGAAACCGGAAAGGACATTTAGCAAGGTCGTTTTGCCGGCGCCGGTCCCGCCGGAAATCAGAATATTCACCCGCCCCTTCACCATGCACGCTAGCACTTCCAGCATGGCGTCGGTCAGCGTGTGATTTTCGATCATGTTGCGAGCGGTGATAGGGTCGCGACCGAAGCGCCGGATTGAAAGCACCGGGCCATCCAGCGCGAGTGGAGGAATAATTGCGTTCACGCGCGATCCATCGGCTAGGCGCGCGTCCACCATGGGTGAGCTTTCATCCACGCGGCGTCCTACGCGCGAAACAATTCGATCGATGATCTGCATCAGGTGCTGGTCGTCTTTGAAACTAAGTCCGGTAATTTCCAATTTACCAGCGCGTTCCACGTAAACCTTGTTGTAACGGTTTACCAGGATGTCGGAGATCGTGGGGTCCTTAAGCAATTGCTCCAGAGGGCCCAGTCCGAAGATTTCATCCAGGATTTCGCGTGCAAGGCGTTCCCGTTCCGCAAAGCTAAGGGGCACGGCCTCGCTGTTCACCGTGTTCCGAATGACCAGGAGAACTTCTTCGCGAGCGGCCGTGCCTGGCGTTCGTCCCAGCTTTTCCAGGTCGAGACGGTCGAGGATTTTACGATGCAGGTCTGCTTTTACCTGCTGGTATTCACGACGCTCGAACGCCTGCACCTTCTGCATAGTCTATCTATCCAATCTTGAATAAGGACCACGCCGGACGCTTTGCGGCCGCATCTGGTTCCGTCAGTCGCGCGGCCAGCCCATTAAACGCCCTCGCCATCTCCGAACGGTCGTGCTGCATCAGCGGAACTCCGCGATCAATTGCGCCCGACACCGCCAAATAATGATTGGGAATCTTCCAGAGCAGCGTCAGGCCAGCAGCGTTCTCGACCTCCTTCTCCTGGAAGCCTGGAATCTTTCGAAAGCGGTTCAACACCAGACCTAACCGGTCCGGGTTACCACTCTCGCTCAGGTATTGCCGCAGTCGCGCCGCGCTCCAAAGCGACGCAACATCGGTCCCAGCAACCACCATAACTGTCTGCGAAAGATCGCAGACCAACCGAGTAACCGCGTCCACTCGGGTTGAAAGATCCACTACTACGTAATGAAAATAGCTGGCCAGAAGGTCCAAGAGCCGCGCAAATTCGGCTGCCGAGGGCTGCACTTCTCCCGGAGTTGTTGCCCCTGCGAGCAGTTGTAACCCCTCAGCGTGGCGAGTCGTAAAACTTTCCAGCAGGGAATTGTCTAACCGGTGCAGGTTGCGAATCGCATCGTAGGCGGTGAAGGCCGGGCGCAGGTTCAGGTGCAGGGCAGCATGACCTAGAGGCGCCAGGTCTATCAGAGCGGTCTGCCCGTTTGCCGACTGCAAAGCCAAGGCAAGGTTCACCGCAATCGTAGTGGCCCCGCTGCCGCCTTTGGCATTGAGCACCGCAAAAATCTTTCCCCGCGCCCTGTCCCGCTGTGCGCTTCGCTGAGTCGTGGTCAGCCGGACAAAAGCCTCCAGTAGGCTGGCAGTGTTGATCGGCCTTTCCAAAAACTCGCGCGCGCCGGAACGCATAGCTGCCACGATGACCTGCGGCTGAGTCATGCTGCCAATAGCGAACAATGCAGTGTGCGGCAACTCCTGGCGCAGGACCTCAATGGCGCGCACGGCCGAAGTCGGATCCGAGGAGGGAATGTCCAGCAGTACAACGTCCGGGTGCTCATCACGAATTCGCTGCACGACCGGGTCCGTCGAAGCCAATGGAATGCTGCCGAAGCTTTGGGCGGCGCGCGCAACCCGCGTTCCTTCGACCAACAATTGCAGGACGTTTCTTTGCTCGCTCTCCCGCGCCACAATAACCACAGCAAGCTCAGCCATGACTACACTTCACTCCTTCTACACGCGACCCAGAGCCTTACTTTCCGCCCCCTGGCGCCCCTCCGTCAAATTTTCCCTTATCCAAAAATGGCTTGGGATACTTCGGCTTTCCGGGAGCTTCGTTGCTGGGTGAAATCCGGTGTACCGTGCATAGGACAACCAGTTCCGTCGCACTCTTCTGTGCGTTCTTACTTCGGAACAGGTTACCGAGAATCGGAATGTCCCCCAGCCCAGGGACCTTGCTGTATTGGTCTGTGACCCGGTTATCCATGAGTCCGGCGATCACGAAGCTCTGACCATCCTGCACTTCAAACTCGGTTTGTGCGCGCCGTGTGCTCAAGGCCGGTACAGTAAAGCCGGAAATGGTCAGCGCATTGGTGAAATCGAGCTGGCTCACTTCGGGCACCACCTGAAGATGAATATTGTTGTTAGGCATGATCACAGGCGTAAATTTCAGCTTCACACCGAATTCACGGAACTGTATGGTCACTGCAGTAAAGCCCTGGCCGGGCTGCACGATTGGGAAAGGGAATTCTCCTCCCGCCAGGAAGCTCGCTTCCTTGCCATTGACAGCGATAAGGTTAGGCTCCGCCAGAATCTGCAGGAGATTTTTCTGTTGTAGCGCTTGCACCACCGCGCCGAGGTTGATGTCTGTACGGAACAAGAACAGGTTCAGCGCCTGATTCAGGTTGATGTTGGTTTGACCGGAACTGCCGGTCGTCGTGCCGCCCGTGGTCTCCGCCCCCCGGGATATCTGAAACCCGCCAAACTGCCCGGTCGTGGTGGTCCCAACAGTGTTTCCAGTTCCTGGACTAAACAGATTCACGCCGAGCTGAGTGACCGCGGTCCGGTCCACCTCGGCAAACTTCACTTCCAGTAAAATTTCCTGCGCTCCTACGGGACCGAAACTCAGAACATTGATTACATTCTTCGAGTACGCGCCCGCCACCATCCCTGCATGTTTGGTCACATCTTCGGTAGTGACGTGGCCGGAGAGAACGATGGCCGAGCGGGAGGCAGAAACATCAATTTGCTCGTCGGGGAAGATCCGTTTAATCTCTTCTGCCGCGGCGGTCACGTCCACGTCTACTCGCAGATCGAAACTCCGCGAGCGCTCGTATTCGTCCCAGATCAGCAGGGAAACTTCTCCCGGAGATCGGCCGTGCACCAGGACTTGGGTGGCTGTAACCACAAGCGCATCTGCTGCGACAGGAGCCTGCGACTGCGTCTGCTCCGTTGCAGGTTGCTGTCCAAGGCAAATCGCAGAGAACAGCAGAACTGCGAGTGGCGGCACTTTTTCGAAAACTGGAATTAGCCTGCGCATTCACCAAGCCCTTACGGCACTCGTCTCAATCCGGCAACTTCGTTACGTCCCGCTTGTCGCCCTTGATCACCTCGACCGGATAGGCGGAAGGAGGAGGCGCTGGCGCTGGCGCCAATGGGACCTGTTTTACCTTCGGGTGCGCGGGCGGGGGTGGCGCTCCGGTCTTCTGATACAACGTATGGGCGCTCACGGCCGCGATTTCATTTTGGTTTGTGTCTAGAGGGTTCCGCAGAGCGAGCTGAATGCGGCCCTGGTTCATGGCCAGCGCTAGCCTCTCTGCGTCATCCGGAGAAACCAGCAGCGTGATCAGCGGGGCATTTTGTGACTCACCGGACAAGAGATTGCGGTCCATTTTTTGCCCGTTTGCCAGCACCGTCACATTTCTGAGCACGGTAATTGTCTGCGGTTCGTTGGATCCGGTCGGGTTGCCGGTCATGAGCACGTCAACCCGAGTGCCAGGAAGCACAAAGCCTGACACCGAGCTGGTATCGTTTACACGCACTGAGACCGCTCGCATTTCTGCTCTTCTGGTGGAAGCTTCCTGGAGGAACGATGTCGGCAGGAACGTGGACCAGACGGACGTCTTTGTCCTGGACCCTTGTCCCCACGGCAATATCGGCTGTGGCGACAACAACATCCTCTCCGTCCCCTTGGGCAGCTACGGTACGCGACTGGAGGATCCGATATGCCAGGGCGCTGGCGAAAGCGCCCACTGCCAGTGCCAATATCCCAATAAAAAAAAGCCGAGTACGATTCATCTACCGCTCCACGGAATTCAAGGGCGCTTGCCCGGCCTGCAGTCCCCAAAATCCAGCAGACCCGGTATTTGCAGAATCCCGTCCCATTCGGCCAGTGCATCAATTCAAATCTGCTCAATCGAGCAAAGGAAAGGGTACTCTGAAGTGCTGACAATGATACCGCGCCGGGCAGTGGATAGGGCGATTATTTATCGACCGAGGGGAGCGGCCTTGCCCGTGGCCGAATAGGGCGGAATCCCCTCTGGAAGCCGGGTTCATATGAGGATCGCACCAAAATTCGCCCTCCTGATGTCCGTTCTGCTAGCGGCAGGGATGTGGCTGTACGTCGGCCGGGTGCTGGTGCCCCACCAGAAAATGGACGCTGCCAGCCGCGGCGCTCCGCGCGGCAACCTTTCCGACCTGTATCCAAGCTGGTTAGGATCGCGGGAGCTACTTCTCCGGGGGGTAGACCCATATAGTCCAGAAATTACCCGCCAGATCCAGGCTGGATATTATGGCCGTCCTATTAACTCCACGCGCAAGGATGACCCCACGAACCAGCAAGCCTTTGCCTATCCGGTCTACGTAGCTTTCGTGCTCGCACCCACTGTTAAGCTGCCTTTCTCCGAGGTCCAAGAGGGCTTCCGGTGGCTGCTGGCAGGCCTGACAGTTTTGAGCGTTTTTTTGTGGCTTCGTGTACTGGGATGGCAGCCTTCATGGACCGGGTCCGCCACACTGCTCGTGCTGACGTTCGCCAGTTTTCCGGTGGTGCAGGGAATCAAATTGCAACAGTTGAGCTTGGCGGTCGCCGCCTTGATTGCCGGCGGTGTTGTGCTGGTGGTGTCTGATTGCCTGGGGTGGGCCGGAATTCTGTTAGCGCTCGCAATGATCAAGCCTCAGCTTACCGTTCCAGTCGTCTCCTGGTTGCTGCTCTGGGCCTTTTCCAGCCTGCGAGAGCGTTGGAGATTTGCAGCCTCGTTCGTGATCACCATGGCGGCGCTGATTGGAGGCGGGGAATATTTGCTGCCCGGGTGGATAGGCAAATTCCGCATCGCGATCGCGGCATACAGGAACTATAACGATAGCCACTCGTTGCTGGATGAATTGATTACGCCCGCCTTCGGTTTCCCGTTGGCGATCCTGATCGTGGCGGCCGTCGCCGTGGCCTGCTGGCGTGGGCGGAAAGATCGAGCCGGAGATGATCGGTTCCGCTGGACCACATCGCTGGTCCTCGCCGTCACCTTGATCATTATTCCCATGTTTGCCCCCCACTACCAACTTTTGCTGCTGCCGGGTGCTTTCTTGCTGCTGCGAAGTTGGAGGACGCTCTGGAAAAAGAATGTTGCCATCAGATTTCTACTGGCAATCGGAGCTGCCGGCGTATCGTGGGCTTGGATCGCTGCAACGGCATTGGCTTTTGCCTCGTTCTTTACACCCGCCGCCCAACGCTTCTGGCAACTCCCGCTGTGGACGAGCGTCATGATACCTCTGCCGATGGCGGCCTGCATCGGCTTAATTGTTTACCAAATGCAGTCGAGCGGAGGTTCTTCCCTCACAGCAGGAGTACCGACCGGCAAAATAACCTGAGCACTACGATCACTCGCAACTGGTGACCACGTTTCATGCTATCCTGCGCTCAACTTCTGTGTTCCGGGATCGCCGTGCTCGTTGAACTGCGCCTTGAAAACTACGCGGTCATTGACAACGTTGCCGTTGAGTTCGCGTCCGGACTCAACCTGCTCACGGGAGAAACCGGCGCAGGGAAATCCATCCTGATCGACGCCCTTGCTTTGCTGATGGGAGACAAAGCATCTCCTGATCTGGTCCGCTTCGGGGCCGAACGCGCGGTCATCTCTGCGGTCTTCGAAGTCGAAAACGGATCAGAGAAACTGGTCTCGCGCATTCTGGAGAACAACGGAATCGACTCTGACGACGCAAATCTGATTTTGCGCCGCGAGATCGCAGCCAAGGGACGCGTCTTCGTCAATAATCAGCCAGCCACGGTCGCAGTTCTGAAGCAACTGGCGCCGCATCTCGCCATCATTCACGCGCAGAGCGAGTCGCTGGTTTCATTCGATGGCGCGGTGCGCCTCGCGCTCCTCGACAGCTACGCTGGCACGCAGCTCGAACCAGTGGCCGAGGCTTTCGAGAAATGGAACCAGGTAAAAGGCCGAATCGAGGAGTTGGAGCACAGAGAGCAGGACCATCTTCGGCTGGTTGATCTCTGGACATTTCAGACGGGCGAAATCGAAGACGCAAAAATCCAGCCGGGCGAAGACGACCAGCTCGAGATCAAGAAGCGAGTGCTGGCCAACGCCGAGAAAATTTATAGCGCCGCCATGCACGCCTTCGATCTTCTCTATGAAGGTGCGGGCTCGACTTCGGCGTCCCTGCGGTCCGCCCAAAAACACTTGGAAGATCTCATCCGGTATGAGCCAAAGTTTCAGGAAGCCCTTGCCTCGCTTGAAACAGCGAGAATCAGTGTGGAGGATGTTGGCGCAAGTCTTCGCGATTATGCGGGAGGAATCGAGCCCTCGCCAGAGCGCCTGGCACAGATCGAAGACCGCTTGGCGCTGCTCGACCGATTGAAGCGCAAATATGGTCCTACGCTGGCGGACGTGGTCAACATGGGAGTTGAGGTCACACGCAAGCTGTCGGAGATCGAGAACAAAGACGAAATTCTGCGACAACTCCGTGCTGAACTCGCGACAGCGGCGGAGCAGTATTTGTGCGCATCCCGCGTAATTTCTAAGAAGCGCTACGAGTCAGCAAAGAAGCTGGAGAAGTTGGTCGAGGTGGAGATCAACGAACTCGCAATGAAATCACAATTCCGAATCGAGCTCAGTGGCGCCGACTCAGAAGAAAACTGGACCGCACTCGGCTTCGATCAAGCTGAGTACATGATTTCAACTAATCCTGGCGAGCCGATGCATCCTCTGGATCAGATTGCTTCCGGGGGAGAGCTTTCGCGAGTGATGCTGGCGCTTAAGGCAAGCGTCGAAACCGGTTCTCGCAAGAAAGCAATTGGCGCACAACGCACACTCGTATTCGACGAAATTGACACCGGAATCGGCGGCCGCGCCGCTGAGGCAGTTGGGAAAAAGCTGAAGTCCCTCGCTCGCGCGAATCAGGTGCTTTGCGTGACCCATCTGCCGCAGATCGCGACATTTGCTGATCATCATTACGTGATCGAAAAGAAAAAGGCAGGAGATCGCACCCGCACGAGCGTTCGCCAAATTACCGGCGATGAGCGCACCGAAGAGATCGCCAGGATGCTGAGCGGAGCCAAGCTGACGGAAACTTCGCTGAAGCACGCCGAGCAAATGCTGAAAGCGAACGCGTAGCTTCCTTTGAAGAACGATCCAATCGGTGAGATGCTTCCGCATTTTGCAACATTGCATCCAAGCTCTGGCAAATAGGAGTGCACTTGAGCGCAGATCAAATCGTCGAAGTTGGTGGCCGCACTCTTAAGCTAACCAATCTGGACAAGGTGCTGTATCCCGCGACCGGATTTACCAAGGGCCAGGTGATCGATTATTACGCCCGCATTGCACCTGTCCTGGTTCAGCACCTAACCAACAAGCCGCTCACACTTAAGCGCTACCCGAACGGCGTCGATCAGGAACCTTTCTTCGAAAAGAATGCTACCAAGCATCGCCCAGATTGGGTAAAGACCGCGCCGATTTGGAGTGAGGGCAATCAGCGCAACGTGAATTACATTCTCGCGAACGATCTGCCGACAATCATTTGGACAGCAAATTTGGCCGCGATCGAGTTGCATCCTTCACTTTCGCAGGCACAGGACATCGAATGTCCGCGGACGATGGTTTTTGATCTCGACCCAGGCCCTCCGGCGAACATCGTTCAGTGCTGCCAGGTTGGAATGTGGCTGCGCGCCATCTTCGAGCATTTCAGCTTAGAAATCTTCGCGAAGACTTCCGGCTCGAAAGGGCTGCAAATTTATGTACCACTGAACACGAAAACCAGCTATGACGAGACTAAGCCGTTCGCGCACGCACTGGCCCGGCTCTTGGAAAACGAACATCGCGATCTGGTTGTTTCGGATATGAAAAAGTCCGTGCGCACTGGAAAGATATTTGTAGATTGGAGCCAGAACGACCAACATAAAACCACGATCAGTGTCTATTCGCTGCGTGCGCGCGAGCGGCCCACGGTTTCAACTCCGGTCACGTGGGGTGAAGTTGAACGTGCGTTGAAAAAGAAAGACCCAAGTCTGCTGGTGTTCGAATCCCAGCAAGTATTGCAGCGCGTGGAAAAGATGGGTGACCTGTTCGCCTCCGTCCTCAAGTTGAAGCAAAAACTCCCGAAGCTTGCTGGCATCGGCGAAGGTGAAGCACGGGCGATTGCAACCGGATTACAAATTGCAGCGCACGCAGACCTGGACGGTGACAGGAAGAAAGGCGCGGGCCGTGCTCGCGGTGGGGTGAAGAAGACGTCGAAGGTTCAAAACCGGACGCGCTAAACCACAGAGGTCACAGAGGACCAGGGAGGCGGTCAAGCGGCCTGATAAAATCCCCTGTGTTCCTCTGTGTCCTCTGTGGTTAAAAGGTTATGGCGCAGCTTTACGTCGGCACCTCGGGATGGGCTTATCCGAGCTGGAAGCCCGAGTTCTATCCTGCAAAACTCGCGCAGACCAAATTCCTGACACACTACTCCAGCCAGTTGAACACGGTCGAAGTGAACCTCACCTTTCGCCAACTGCTGAAAGAAACGACGGCACAGAAATGGATCGCACAAACGCCTGAATATTTTCGCTTCGGGATCAAGGCGCATCAGGTCATCACGCACATCAAGCGTCTGAAGAACACCGAAGACTTCCTTCCGCGATTCCTCGGCACCATTGAGCCTTTGGCACGCGCCGGAAAGCTCGGCCCCGTGCTCTTCCAGTTGCCTCCGAATATGAAGGCCGATCCAAAACTCCTGGGCGAATTTATGGCGACCCTCCCGAAAGTCATCCAAACGGCATTCGAGTTCCGTCACGAGTCCTGGTTCGGAGACGACATATTCACTCTGCTAAAGCAGCACAATCGTGCCCTGTGTATCGCTGAAACCGAAGAGCGTGTTACGCCCGACGTTGTCACCGCCGACTTTTGTTATTATCGCTATCGCAAGCCCGAGTACAGTCCGGAAGAGCGCCAAGCCATGGTTCGCCGCATGCACGAACACATGGCATCGGGTCGCGACGTATTCGCATATTTCAAACACGAAGAAACACCGCAAGGAGCGCTGTATGCGGTCGAGCTACTGAAAGAAGCCGGAAAACCATTGGCTACGGATTAACCCAGATTCTCACGGATCAAAAGACAAGTTCTATTCGCGTGAATCCGTTCAAATCCGTGGCCAAGAACCTGCTTTGGCACTTCAAAGAGTGCCCGATAACGCGCAAACTCATCTAGTGCCTTCCGAAGCCAATTCCCGTGTCTTGTCTTCGTTCATTGACTATCTAAAAGTTGAAAAGGGACTGGGCGCACTCACGATTTCCGCCTACACCAGAGACATTGGGCAGTTCGCGGCATCTCTCGATCGAGGTAGGCGCACACTGCTGAATGCCCGCAGAGATGACGTCCGCGGCTTTCTCCAGCAGTTGTTTGCCAATTCTGTGGATGGGCGTTCTGTCGCGCGAAAGCTCTCGGCGCTGCGGCATCTGTACCGTTTTCTCCTGCTCGACAAACGTGTGGATCGTGATCCGACGCTGAATATTCCTACGCCGAAACAGTGGAAGATATTGCCCAAGTCTTTGGCCCGCGAAGAAGTGGAACAAATCTTGACAAATGGAACGATGGGCGTCCTCGCCGGTCAGTCGCGCGGCAAGACATCTGAAGCCATCAGCCTTCGCAATCGCGCCATGCTTGAGGTCTTCTACGCCGGAGCGCTGCGGGTCTCGGAGATCACTTCGTTGAAGCTCGAAGACGTGAAGCTCGAAATGGGATACGTACTGGTGCGCGGCAAGGGAGACAAGGAACGCATTGTTCCTCTGGGACGTTCCGCGCAAGAAGCGCTCTCAACTTATCTCCGTGATGCACGGCCGAATTTAGCGGCAGGGAAGACACCTCCGTTCCTGTTCATCGCGCGAGGAGCGAAGAAACTTACTCGCCAGCGGGTCTGGCAGATGGTGGGCATAGCATCCTCGAGTGCCGGACGCCACGCTAGTCCCCACATGCTGCGCCACAGTTGCGCCACCCACATGGTAGAAAACGGCGCCGACCTTCGCACCGTACAGACAATTCTCGGTCACACCGACATTTCGACCACGCAAATCTACACGCACGTCGCCCTGGATCGGTTGAAGAGCGTGTACGCAAAGCATCATCCGAGAGCGAAGGCGAGATGATTTGCACCACGGAGACACGGAGAAAACAAGGAAAAATTCTTAGCCACGGATTTAGGCGGATTCACATGGATCAGCACGAGAAGGTTTATCCGTGTTGATCTGTGTAATCCAGGGCCAAACTTTTCTCTGTGTCTCCGTGGTGAACAGGTTTGATCATGGAGAATAGCCGGACGACCGTAGGCAAGGCAACTGACAAATTCCTTCGCTCCTTGCGTGAGCGCAACGTCTCTCCGCATACGATCAAGGCTTATTCCGGCGACTTAGCTAACTTCTCTGCGTACATCGGCTCGCGAAAATGGCGCGAAATCGACCACGTCACCATCCGCGGATTCCTCTCGCATCTGTACGAAAAAGGATTGGGCAAGACTTCGGTCGCCCGCTCGCTGGCCGCCGTTCGCTCTCTCTATCGCTGGCTCGCTCAGGAAGGAGTAGTTGACCAGAATCCAGCGGCGTTGGTGTCCACTCCCAAGCTAGCCAAAAAGCTGCCGCGCGTTCCGACCATGGAAGAGATGAACTCCGTGCTCGATAACCAGATGCCCGAGATCGCGTCTTTCCCTGAGCGAGACCGCCTGATGCTCGAACTACTCTACGGATGCGGGATCCGGAATTCCGAACTGGTCGGAATCAATCTCGACGACGTTCGCCTAAGCAGTAAAGCCGTTTTGATTCGCGGCAAGGGCAAGAAAGAGCGTTACGTTCCCTTCGGCGATGCGGTCAAATCTGCGCTTACGGTTTATCTCCCAGCGCGGCAGTCCGTTCTCTCGGACTCCCACGCGAACACGCCGGCACTTTTAATCAACCAGCGCGGCGGACGCCTCACCACACGTAGCGTTGGACGGATCATCAAAAAGATCGCCGTCGCAAAGGGACTCCCCCCCGACGTCCACCCGCACACCCTGCGCCACGCCTTCGGCACCCACATGCTCGAAGAAGGCGCCGACCTGCGCACCATCCAGGAGATGCTCGGCCACGAGCGCCTCTCCACCACCCAGCGCTACACCCAGCTCTCGATGAAGCATTTGTTAAGCGTGTACGACCAGACGCATCCGCGAGCGAAATAGCGATGAGCCGGAAGATTGTTCTTGAGTTTTCTAGGCTCGCACTCGTCGAGCAGCAGCTTCATTGAAGTTGGCTGACGACGAGTGCCTTGGCATGTTCGAGGGCTTGCACCGCTGCCTCACGACTTACCGTCGGAAAATCATCCAGAAACTCGTCCAGTGTCTGCCCAGCTTCCAGGCAGTCCAACAAATTCTGGAAGGGGACGCGAGTCCCCCGAAACACTGGTGTGCCCCCGAGCACACTAGGATCTCTCGTGATTACGTTGTTTCGCATGGCCCTATACGCTCTCGGCTAGACTTATGATAACTCACTGCAAGCACTCAGCTTTCGAGAACTCCTGATTTCCTCCGCAACCCCTCCCACATTTCCACCACTCTTGCCTTCAACTCCGCCGTGAACCTCGCGTACGCTTCTTCTGACGCGTCCGATTCCGGCGGTGGCAGCATCGGCTCGCCAATCTTGATCTTTATGGGAGCGAACTTCTGGAATGACTTCTCGCGTGGCCAGGCGTCGTAGATTCCGTCCACCGCGATGGGAACGATGGGAACCTGAAGGTGGATGGAGAGGATGGCCGCGCCTTTCTTAAAGGTTTTCGGCGTGCCATCGATACTGCGCTCGCCTTCCGGATAAAAGACCAGCCCCAAGCCGTGGCGCAGACCGAAAGCCCCGGCGCGCATGGCGGGGACCAGGTTGGCGTCGGGATCAACCACGACTACGCGCATGATCCGCGCCACTCGCAACATGAATCCGGAGCCAAAAATCTCGCTGGTGCCTACGGCGAACAGGCGCACTATGACACCCCACGGCAGCACGGCCAACAAAATCAGGGGATCGATGAAGCTCTGATGGTTCGAGCAAAGAAGATATGCGCCTTGGCGCGGGACATTCTCCAGACCTTCGATGTCGATGCGGGACCGAATGCGCCAGACCAGCCTGATGAGACGAGTGAGGAGATAAATGACGCGGTCGGTAATCGGGCGAGGCTTGGTGATGGCGAGCACGTCCGGGTCTGTGGGATCTTCTCGGAGCACTGCGCTCCAGCCGGCAAAATGCGGCTTCCCAGAAGATTTCCCGGAGGCAGCACTGGCGCGCACGGTATCAACCAGTTCGCGGACAGTGTAGATGTCGGAGAGTTGCGACTCGTCAACATCGCCTCCGAGTGCCTGTTCGACCGCGACCAGAAGCTCGACTCGCCGCATGGAGTCGAGTCCAAGATCGAGTTCGAGATTGTCACCGGGGCGAATATTCTCGGAACCAGAGGGTGAGAATTCGCGAATGACCTTCAGCGCCTGTTGAACGTTCGGCTGCTCAAGCCACGAAGTTTCTTCGGGTGTGAGCGGCCTCGCGGCGGTCAGTTCAGGCCCGTGTGGGTCGGACACTCCCGTCCGACGTTTCTCCATTCCCGCGCGCACTCGCTTTTCGATTTCGAAGCGCTTCAGTTTGCGAGTGGTGGTGCGAGGCAGGTCCTCCTGCCAGATTTCATAGCTCCCGATTCGTTTGGTTGACGCAAGCTTCGCCGACAAGCCTTCCACGTCGAAGCGGATGACCTCTTTCGCATTCACGACTTTTCTCTGTCTGAGGACTTCAAAATTCGGCACAATGACGGCGTACAATTTTTCCGATCCCGCCGCGCCTTCGATCCCCATCACGCAAATCTCCTTGATGAATGGCGATTGCAGGTAATGCGCCTCGATTTCCTCCGGGTAAACATTCTTGCCGTTGGCGAGGATGATCACATCCTTCTTGCGCCCAGTGATGAAGAGGTTTCCGCGCGCGTCGAAGTAACCAAGGTCTCCAGTGTGCAGCCAGCCGTCTTTGAGCACTTCGGCAGTCGCATCAGGCCGGCTCCAATACCCTTTCATCACAATCGGGCCACGCATGATGATCTCGCCGCTTGCAGGCGAGCCGTCGTCAGAAGCTTGCGGATCGACAATTTTGGCTTCGACTCCTTGCAAGGGCTTGCCGACCGAGCCGATTACGTTTCCGTCAGTAGGGTTGGCGAACGCGCCACCGGAAGCTTCGGTAAGGCCGTAGGCTTGCAGTACGTCGATGCCAAGTTCATAAAAGCCACGACCGATCTGAGGATCGAAGCGAGATCCTCCGGTAACCAGATACCGCATGTCTGGTCCGAAGAGATCATGAATGCGGCGAAAGAAAAAGCGCCCGGGATTGAATCCAAGGGCGCGGCAGAGGACCGTCATTCGTTTCATGCCGCCGATCACAAACCGCGTTGCTCGCCCTTTTTGCTGAACTTCTTTGAGGATCCGCTCGTGGATGAGATAGAAGAATTGTGGCACCACCGCGAATATCGTGATGTTCCGCTCTCGCAGCGCCCGCAGCAGCTCGGTCGTGTTGAGTGTCGAGAGATAAACCACGCGCGCCCCGGCGATCAGTGGCAGGAGAAGATTCGCCATCTGCGAGAGGACGTGAAACAGCGGCAGCACTCCCAGGATCGCGTCTTCGGGGCCGACGTGGGCCCAGGCAAACACCGCCTCAGCCTCGCCCAGCAGGTTGCCGTGGGTGAGCATGACACCCTTCGGGTCGGCTGTAGTGCCAGACGTATAGAGGAGGGAAGCCAGATCGTCGGGCTGACGAGGTACAGGTTTAAAGCCGCCGCGGGTTTGCGCGAAGATGCTGTCGAAATCTGCATCTGCCGGTGTGGGGACAGTGGCTCCTTCGATTTCGCTCAGGACGCGATGATGCCAAGGTACGCCGCAACCCATCGCGGATCGTTGTCGGCCAGAATCGCGAGCCTTGCGCCAGGTTCGCTTCCACGTCCGACAAGCCACGCCCCAAACGACTCCGCCATGCGGCGCAGCTCGGCGTACGTGTGGCTCTCGATGCCATCCGGTACCTGGATTTCAACAGCGACATTCTGCGGCCAGCGTTCGGCACATTCGACAAAGCGGTCGTAGAAGGTGGGCATCGGTGCGGGAAATATACAACACGGTGCACCTCTTTTGCGTGCCATAATTTCAACATGTCCCCCCCAGAAGCTCTTCTCAGCCGGGTAGCCACGCGAGCTAAAGCGAAGGCCTTGCTCGATGATGTTGTCTCTGGAGAACTGGATGTTTATGAGGGATATCGGCGATTGTATGCCTTGTGGTGTTCCAGGAACGCGGCTGTGCAAGAACTTCGTCCTTTATTCAGGATCGAGGGAATCTCACCTGATGGTCCATTGAGTGTGACGGACGATTTCCGAAAACATATTGTTGAGATTTCCAAGTCCCTCGCGCAAGAGCTCCAAGATTGAGAAGGAGGCGCTCCAGCGACTTACCCTTCCGCCCCGCATCTAATATGCTAGGCTTCTAAGATAGTGGGTAACGCGTGCCCGCTGAAGGAATTCCGATTTGATTAACACTCTGTTAGGCAAGATTTTTGGAACAAAGAACGAGCGCGAAATTAAGCGCCTGATGCCGCGGGTTGCGGCGATCAATGTGCTTGAGCCCGAGGTGCAGAAGCTCTCCGATGAACAACTGCGCGCCAAGACTGAAGAATTCCGCAAGAAAGTTCAAGACCGTCTCCGCGGAATCGCCGACGAGCCTGATGCCGATCCTGAGCGCATCAAGGAAATAGAAGACGAACGCCTGCAGGCGATCAATGAAGTGCTCGACGAAATCCTCGAAGAAGCCTTCGCCGTGGTGCGCGAGGCGGGCCGCCGTGTCCTTAACATGCGGCACTTCGATGTGCAGTTAATCGGCGGGATGGTCCTGCACAAAGGCACGATTTCTGAAATGAAGACCGGTGAGGGTAAGACGCTGGTTGCGACCCTTCCTGTCTACTTGAACGCGCTGACCGGGCGCGGCGTGCATGTGGTCACGGTCAATGACTATCTGGCTAAGCGCGACTCGGAGTGGATGGGCCAGCTCTATCGCTTTCTCGGACTCAGCGTCGGGGTCATCGTCCATGACCTCGATGACCAGGAGCGTCGTGAAGCCTATGCCGCCGACGTCACCTACGGCACCAACAACGAGTTCGGCTTCGACTACCTCCGCGACAACATGAAGTTCGACCTCAAGGACTGCGTGCAGCGAGGCCACAACTTCGCCATTGTGGACGAGGTGGACTCAATCCTCATCGACGAGGCTCGCACTCCGCTGATCATTTCCGGCGCCAGCGAAGAATCTACCGACAAATATGCGCGGGTAAATCGGATCATTCCCAAGCTCGAAAAAGGTGAAGAGATCCCGGGGCCAGCGGGTGAACCGGCACAGATGACCGGTGACTACGTCGTGGATGAAAAGCATCGCAATGCCACGGTGAGCGACGAGGGCTGGGAAAAGGTGGAACAGCTTCTGGGAATCGGCAACGTTGCTGACCCGGAAAATTGGGACCTGAAGCACCATGTCGAAACCGCGGTCAAAGCCCATTCGCTCTACCACCGCGATGTGGAATACGTGGTGAAAGACGGCGAAGTCATCATTGTGGATGAGTTCACTGGGCGTTTAATGCCTGGCCGCCGCTGGTCCGATGGTCTGCACCAGGCGGTCGAGGCCAAAGAAGGCGTAAAGATCGAGCGCGAGAACCAGACGCTCGCAACTATTACCTTCCAGAATTACTTCCGCATGTACAAGAAGCTGGCTGGGATGACCGGTACGGCGGAAACCGAAGCATCGGAATTCGCAAAGATCTACAACCTGGATGTCATTGTCATTCCTACTAACAAACAGCTTTTGCGCATCGAGAACCCGGATCTTGTCTACCGCACCGAAAAAGAAAAATACTTTGCCTCCGCAGATGAAATTCAAAAACTGAATGACGACGGACAGCCAGTGTTGGTGGGCACAACGTCCATTGAAAAGTCGGAGCGCCTTTCGGAACTGCTGAAGAAAAAGGGAATCAAGCACGTGGTGCTCAATGCGAAGTACCACGAAAAAGAAGCCGAAATCGTTGCACAGGCCGGCCGCAAAGGCATGGTCACCATCGCCACCAACATGGCCGGTCGCGGGACCGACATTCTTCTCGGCGGAAATCCTGAGTTCATGGCCAAACAGGAGTGCGTGAAGAAGGGAACTGCTCAACTTCTGCGCGCGGCTCAAGGCAAAATCCAGGTGGATGTGGACGAAACCAAGAGTACGGTCTGGTATTACGCAGGCAACGAATATGTAGTCCCGAATGATCAGTGGAACGAAGTCTTCGCGCGCTACAAGCAGCAGACTGACAGCGAACATGATGAAGTGACGGCGACGGGAGGGCTGTTCATTTTAGGCACCGAACGCCATGAAGCCCGCCGCATTGACAACCAGCTTCGCGGCCGTGCTGGACGTCAGGGCGATCCCGGCGCGTCCCGCTTCTATCTCTCGCTCGAAGACGACCTGATGCGCATCTTCGCCAAGGAGTGGGTGTCGAACCTGCTGCAGCGGCTGGGAATGGAAGAGGGCGTGCCCATTGAATCGCGCCTGATTAGCCGGCGAATCGAAAAGGCGCAGGAGGCAGTTGAAGCTCAACACTTCGAGGCCCGCAAACATCTGCTCGAGTACGACGACGTGATGAACAAGCAACGCGAGGCGGTTTACGGCCTGCGCCGCCAGTTGCTCAATGGGGTGGACCAGAAGGATCTCATCCTGGAAGACTATGTCGCCGGAATCTTGAGCGACCTGCTCGATCAGCACTGTGCAGTCAAGACGCATCCCGCCGACTGGGACGTCAAAGGTCTCAAGGATGCGATCTTCACCCGCTTCGGCGTAGACATTCTTGCCGAGGGCATTACTCCCGACAAACTGAACCGGCAAGAGTTGGGCGATGCAATCTTCGACAGGCTCAAAGCCAGGTATGACGCCAAAGAAAAGCTAATCGGCCCCGATGCCATGCGCTACCACGAGCGCATGATCATGTTGAGCGTGCTCGACCAGCAGTGGAAAGACCATTTGCTCAACATGGACCACCTGAAAGAGGGAATTGGCCTGCGCGGTTACGGGCAGAAGGATCCTCTGGTCAAATCATCGGCCGTGGCGAGACGGGTGGAGTTGCTTCGAGTGGCGGCGGAGGCCCAGAAGAGTTGGGCGGTACAGACTCAGGCGTTCCCACAGTTCGCTCCGGCGGCGGCACGGACGGTAACGGTCGCCGTCCACCACAAGTCGCCACTTCGATGGATGATCTCGAAGAAGCTTTCCAGCGCCGCAAGCGCCGCGAACTGGAGCAGGCCCGCATGGCCGGCGCCGGAGACCGACAGCCGGTACAACAAGTCGTGCGCAGCGGCGCAAAAATTGGACGCAATGATCCCTGTCCCTGCGGTTCGGGGAAGAAGTACAAGAAATGCTGCGGAGCGAATGCGTAACCTCAGTTGTCAGCTTTCGGCTATCAGCTATCAGTTCTTCTCCCACTATCTGCCGTGCTCACGGCCACACAATTTTTAGTAAATGAGCGCCGTGGGCGCCACGAACTTCGCCTGCTGTACCATCACTGGTGACACCGACAATGTTGCACCACCATTGATCTGACCGGAAAACGGCGTTGTCGAAGGTACCGTGTAGCTGATGGCTCCAGTGGACCTGTTAACGGCAGTAACCACGCACCCCGTACAATTCATCGCTGTTGCTCCGCTCGTAGTCACACCCTGCACCGTAATTACCCCGCCCACGTAGACGTGTGCGACATTCGTAACCGTGGGAATTACCGTAGCTGTAGTGCCGGCGATCGTCTGCGTGAAGCTGGAGCTAAGACTGAGCGACACCTGGGGCACGTTCGCAGGAGAGAATCCCGAGAAGCCGGCGGAGTTAAAAGTCCAGGGCGTGTTGGCGGAGGTATTCGGGTAAATAAAAGAATAGAAGTGGCCCCAGTTAGCGTCGCCAAAACAGGCCTCAGGGGGAATTGAAGGGGTCGAGCCGGACCAGCCGGGAGTAACACTATCTATCGACGCCAGCGCAGAGGTCAGATGCCAGGAATTTACGTGTCAAAAGCTGGTCACCGAAACAAATCGTGTACTTTCTAATGGCGCGACTTACGCCGATTATACCTCTAATCCCGATCATGCAACCGGAAAATCCAAAACCAACACGATTTCTTTTTGAACGTGCATTCTGGCTGCCAACATCGAAAAGCGTGCAGATGTCGAGGTGTTGCAGGACCGACGGGCATCAATGCTGTGCCTCACTCAGCATGAACGACTTCACCACCACTTGATTTGGCTGCACTCCTGCCGGAATCATCGTCAGCAGTCCATATTCCCCGGGCTCCAGCTTGCGTGACTTGCGCTTTTGGATCACAGTCACGTCCCCTGATTGCGAATCCAGCACCAGCAGATAGTCTTGCGTGGCCGAGAGTGCCAGTCCATCCGGTTGGCTTCCTACAGAGAGCGATGCGACGATCTTGCCCAGGTCGATGTCATAAACTGCCACCGCATCCGAACCGAAGTTGCTCACGTAGAGCCGTGAGTTGTCACTGGAGACCACTCCGCGCGCCGGATGGGTTCCGATCAGATAGCTGCCGCTGACCTCGTCGGTGGTGGTTTCGATGATCGAAATGCTGTCGGAATCGAAGTTGCAGACGATGAGTTCGCCCCCATCCGGCTTGAGAGCGAGATTCACTGGCGTTTTCCCTACGTCAAGCAGAGCCAGCAGCTTGTCGGTTTTCAGATCGATCGAAGCAACTTGGGCCGACCCCGAACACGCAACAAACGCTTTACTGTCGTCCGGCAGGATGGCAATGTCCTGAGGCTGATGGCAGATCTGGATGGTGCTGCGCACGGAGAGAGTTTTCCCATCGATCAACGAAACCGAATCGCTTCCGCGGTTGCTCACAACCACCGTATTGCCGTCCGGCGATACTCGCGCCAGCCCCGGCGAGGCTCCCACGCGCACATTCGCGAGCACCCTGCGCTGCTCCAGGTCAATCACCGAAACATTGGCCGAACCGGAGTTGGCTACGTACGCGCGCTTTCCGTCAGAAGAAACGTCGATGAAATATGGCGTTCCCTGGACACCAATGGTAGCGACGACTGCATTTCGCTCCGCATCGATGACGCTGACGTTGGCTGAACCACTATTGACCACATAAATTTCATTCTTCTTGCTATTCGCTGTAATTCCAGTCGGCGCGGCGCCGATGCGTAGCGTCTTCGCCGGCCGGAATGTGCGCAAATCAATTACGGAGACCGTGTTGCTTTTGCCGTTGGTAATGTAGGCATACTCGCGGTAGGCAGGGTATGAACTGGGAAGCTCTCGCTGGTGAAAGTACCACCACCCAAGCCCCGCCGCGACCGGCAGGGCGATCATGATAAGGAGAAGTTTTTTCAAGCTATCTGAACTGAAGAGCGAAAGAAATCGTCCGTGATCAAATTTGGGAAGGGCACGACTTACAGTCGTGCCGTGAAAACGCTCAAGGTTAGGCATCGGCACGGCTGAAAGCCGTGCCCTTCCCGGTTCTTTGAAAACAGGTTGGATTATAGATGAATGGCGGAGAACTTCTTACCGGAGCTCTTCCATCACTTGCTCCAGCACTTCTCTGCCTGGACGCACTATTGACGCTGGGAGCGTGGCCAGGGGCTCATCCGTAATATTCAGCATGTCCAGGAACGTTGGGGCTTGCGTGTTGACGTAGAGAACCCCGGTCAGCATTTCTTCTTTTTGTTTTGCCTGATTGAGTCGGGTGATCGCCTGAATCTTGTCTGTTGGATCGTAGTCTTCTTCCAGCTTGCGCAATCGCAGTCGCGATCCGTCGTGCATGGTGACTTCTACAGTAGTTCCTGGGTCGTACTCGACCGCGATGTCCTCGAATACGGGAATGAAGTTGATCTCCTGCAAAGGTTCGTCATGGTCTTTCGCGTATTTGTAAGACTTGGTCGACCCTTCGTGGTCGTTGAAGGTGACGCAGGGGGAAATCACATCGAGAAGAACTGTGCCATTGTGCGAGATTGCGGCCTTCAACATGGAATGCAACTGGCGCTTATCGCCGGAGAACGAACGGCCAACAAAAGTTGCGCCCAGAGAAATTGCCAGCTCGCAGGTGTCGATGGGCGGAAGCTCGTTGATGACTCCGGTCTTGAGCTTCGAGCCGAGATCGGCAGTGGCGGAGAATTGTCCTTTGGTCAGACCATAGACGCCGTTGTCTTCGATGATGTAAATGATAGGCAGATTGCGCCGCATGAGATGAACGAATTGTCCGATGCCAATCGAGGCCGTGTCGCCGTCGCCGCTCACACCGAGGGCCATTAGGGTCCGATTTGCCAGCACCGCGCCAGTCGCAACCGACGGCATGCGTCCGTGGACGGAGTTGAAGCTGTGGGCTCGTGCCATGAAATACGCTGGGCTTTTTGACGAACATCCGATGCCGCTCAGCTTGGCCACGCGCTCGGGCTGAACGCCCATTTCGTACATGGCGTCAATAATTCGCTCGGAAATCGCGTTGTGGCCGCAGCCTGCGCAGAGAGTAGTCTTTCCCCCACGATAATCGAGGACTGCAAGCCCGAGGCGATTTGTCTTGGGAGCGCCGCTTGGTGTGGTCGCCATTACTTTACCTCCATGGCAGCAATTTCGTCGGTTACCGAGCGTGCGTCCATCGGCAGTCCATCCAGGTGCGCAACGCTGCGTAGTTTGAGCACAAGTTCCACGTCCAGGTCCAGCTTGAGTAAGCTGAGCATTTGCGCGTCGCGATTCTGCTCCACTACGTAAACGCGCTTGTGTTCGCGTATGAAGTCGGCGATCTCCGGAGAAAAGGGAAAGGCGCGGATGCGCAAATAGTCGGTCGCCAGTTTGTGCTCGTCGCGCAGCTGGTCTTGTGATTCGGTCAGCGCCCAATGGGAGCTCCCGAAAGCAATAATCCCGACTTCGGCCTTCGGCATTTTCTCGAGCACCGGCGCAGGCACCGAGGAACGCGCTTGCTCAAACTTGCGGCTGAGGCGGTCCATATTTGCTTCGTAGTCGGCTGGGCGCTCGCTGTACTGGGCCTCGGCATTGTGCCCGCTGCCACGCGTGAAATAAGCCGCTGCGGGATGCTGGGTGCCGGGGAGTGTGCGGTACCCGATGGCATCTCCCTCGACGTCCTTGTACCGGGAAAAGCTGCCGAGTTCGTCAAGATCTTCTTTGGTCAGGACTTTGCCGCGCTCAATCGGCTTCTCAGGATACGGAAAGCGATCAGACATCCAGTTGTTCATGCCCAGGTCGAGGTCTGAGAGCACGAACACGAGCGTCTGAAATTTCTCCGCAAGGTTGAATGCTTCCATCGCCATGCTGAAGCATTCCTGCGGCGACGACGGGAACAGTATGATGTGCTTGGTGTCGCCATGCGATAGAAAGGCGGTCGAAAGAATGTCACCTTGCGAGGTACGGGTGGGCAAGCCAGTCGATGGGCCGACGCGTTGGATGTCCCACACTACTGCAGGAATTTCCGCGTAGTAAGAGAGCCCGGCAAATTCGGACATCAGAGAAATTCCGGGACCTGAAGTTGTGGTCATAGCACGAGCTCCGGCCCATCCCGCGCCGAGGACCATTCCGATTGCCGCCAGTTCGTCTTCGGCTTGCACGACTGCAAATGTCGCCTTCCCGTCCGGGCCGATACGGAAACGCTTCAGATACTCGATCATGCTTTCCGCCAACGACGACGATGGCGTGATCGGATACCAGCTCAGAACTGTAACTCCGGCGAACACGCAGCCGAGGGCTGACGCGGCGTTCCCGTCAATGATGATCTTGCCGCGGTTCTTGTCCATGCGCTGGATGCGATACGGATCGCGCTTAGTCAGGCTTGCCGTCGCGTAGTCGAAGCCCGCCTGCACCGCAGCCAGGTTCAAGTTCGCCGCTTTCACTTTCGTCGCGAATTGTCTGCGAACGGCGATCTCGATCTCCGCCATTTCTATGTCGAGAAGCCTCGCAACGACACCGACGTAGATCATGTTCTTGACCAGCTTGCGGAGTTTGGCCTCCGGGCAGACCGGCGCAACCAGCTTGTCAAAAGGGACGGAATAAAACACCAGGTCGTCGCGCAGCCCACTCAGGTTCAGCGGCTCGTCATAAAGAACGGCCGCGCCTGGAGCCAGCGACATCACGTCGTCGCGCGCAGTCTCCAGATTCATCGCGACCAGAAAATCAATTTCTTTCTTGCGGGCAACGTAGCCATCTTTATTGGCGCGGATGGTATACCACGTCGGCAGCCCTGCGATATTGGAAGGAAAAAGGTTCTTCCCTGAGACGGGCACGCCCATCTGAAAAATGCTTCTCAGGAGCACGGTGTTAGAACTTTGCGAGCCGCTGCCGTTCACCGTCGCGGCCTGGATGCTCATGTTGTTGACAACCGGCGCCACAGGAACCCGCCCAGCGGACTCGTGCAGCCCGACATCAGTTGTAGCCATTAACTAAGGAATCCTTCCTGCCATGACGTTCTTGCAAAAGACTAAAGGCTTCGCCCGCACCGTCCATGAGATGTGGGGGATTCTTAAATTATACGGCAGGGGTTGATGGTTGGTAACGGGTGGATGCCGGGGAGGATTACCGAGTAGGAACTAGGGACGTTTTGGAATCAACCACGACTCGAGTAGGGGAGGACAGTCCTCGTCCGCCCGCCCCGGACCGCTCAAATCTTACGACCGCCGAGTCCTATGAAACCTGCCGTTTTCAAAACTCCTGGCGCCAGATCCCATTCGGGAATATGTCCCCATTTCTCTTGTTTACAAACCAGGGCACCCTTGCGCACCAAGCTGACCCAAGCAGCATGGACATCTCCGTCTAGTCGATGGGAACCGAACATCGCGAGATCGGGCAATCTCCTCCTGTTCTCGAGTGCAGCTTCGAGAACCCCTGGAACCGGGCTCCACTCGGGGTCGCAACCCAAGTAGGCTTTTGTGACCATGAGTGCGCCCTTCTTGACCAAGCCCACAATAGCGGCATGGACCTTTTCATCCGCGTCATCAAGACCGAAGCTCAGTATCTCGCGCTGGACCACTGGGAACCAGAGATATGCGTGCCAGCCGATGGTGTTTATCGTCAAGACTACTTGCGATTCGAGAAGCGAGATGTCGAGTCGTTTGGTGTCTTTGGGCATAGTCTTGCATCTCGTTGCGTGACGTAGGCCGAACCATCTCGGCCGCACCAGGACGAGGGCATCGGGGGCGACATGGTCACTGCTCCGTAAAGAACCGCGCCATCTTCCTGAACTTGTCGTACCGCGACGCAACTAGCTCTTTCACGGGTAGGCTCTTGATCTCGGAAAAGTTATGTTCCAGCGCTGCGAAGAGCAGCTTGGCCGCGGCATCAGGGTCGGTATGCGCGCCGCCGTCTGGCTCGGGAACGATGGCGTCGATACAACCAAGGTGTTTCAGATCAGAAGAAGTGATGCGCAGCGCCTCGGCGGCAAGTTCTTTTTTCGCAGCATCGCGCCACATGATGGAAGCACAGCCTTCGGGAGAGATGACCGAGTAAATCGCATTCTCCATCATCAGCACGCGGTCTGAAACAGCGATGGCCAGTGCGCCGCCACTGCCGCCTTCGCCAGTAATGACGGTAATGATCGGCACTTGAAGCCGGGCCATCTCGCGAAGGTTAAGGGCGATGGCCTCGGCCTGTCCCCGTTCTTCAGCACCCAGCCCTGGATTAGCGCCGGTCACATCCACGAATGTGAAGACGGGACGCGAGAATTTCTCCGCAATTTGCATCGCTCGAAGGGCCTTGCGATAGCCTTCCGGATTCGGCAGTCCGAAGTTGCGATGGACCTTCTGCTTCATGTCCCGGCCCTTTTGTGTTCCCAGGATCAGGACTTCCTCGCCATGAAAACGTGCCATGCCACAGACCATGGCCGGATCATCCGCATAGCGGCGGTCGCCATGGATCTCGCTCCAGTCGGTGAAAATTTTTTCTACGTAATCAAGGAAATAAGGCCGCTGCGGGTGGCGGGCAAGTTCTGTTTTGATCCAGGCTTCGCGGTGCGACATTTCCTTGCGGAGCGCATCGACGCGCTCACGCAACTCCTCAATCTGGCGGCGGGTCTCCTCGCTCTGGCCGTCGAGAGACTCGATCTTGACAATCTGCTGCTCAACCTTCTCGAGTTCGCGGGGTGCGGTCGAATCGAGCTTTACATCGCCGTTGCGGGCCGCCCGGCGCGTCTCGACCATCGAGACCAGGAGTTGGGCGCTACTCAGCACTGCGCTGATGTCAGCCGTTTTCATCGTTTGTAGTTTGGCGATTGCAGCCGCTCGCATCGTACGCCCAGACGGCAATTTCAATCGATGATTCGAACCGCGCCGCGTCCGCAGAGTTCTTCCACGCGTCCTATGAAAGTGCGATCCGGAAGGACATTATAGCCTTCTGCCTCCATTACCACCATGAAATCTCCCTCGCGCTCCACGTCAAATAACACCTTAGCCTCGCCTTTTCGTTGAGAGAAAAGGAGATACAGTTCGTCCACCGTATTTTCAGAAGCTTGATCTACAGGAATGCGGATGCGCAGGGAGCGGGGAAGAGGAACTTTGGCTTGTTCGAGCGGAGTAATGTCGTTCACGGTGAGCTTGGGATTGGCGCCTTCCTCGATGCGCACGCCGCCGCGCACCAGGACGGGAACTTCCATCTTCACTTTGTCCTGAAGTTTGCGGTAGGCGTCGGGGAAAACCAGCATTTCAATCGAACCGGCTAGATCCTCAAGCGCAGCCTGCGCGTAGAAATCACCTTTCTTGGATTTCAGCACCCGAAGGTTGGTGATGATTCCGGCCGTGCACAAGTTCTCGTCTTTTCCGGTGGAAGACTTCATGGCTGCGAGCTCGGCGGTCGAGAATGCGCGCAAGTCTTCCAATTTCTCGCGATATTTATCCAGCGGATGGCCGGTGATGAAGAAACCCAGGATCTCCTTTTCGTTTGCCAGCCGCGTGTGCTCATCCCAATCCGGTGTTTCGGGAAGTCTGTCTTCCTGCGGCTGTTCTTCTTCCTGCTGAAATACTCCGAATAGTCCGTGTTGTCCAGATTCGGCGTCCCGCTGCATCTTCTGGGCATGGTCCATGGCTTTGTCGAGCACGGCCATGAGTTGCGCCCGACGGCCGAGAGAGTCCATGGCACCGCTCTTAATGAGTGATTCCAGCACACGTTTGTTCAGCAGGCGAAGATCAACTTTCTCGCAGAACTCATAAATGGACTTAAACCGGCCAGCTTGGGTGGGGCGGGCGCCCTCGCCCGCCTGCCCGAGTTCTTTCCGGGCTGCGACAATCGATTCAATCGCGTTGTGACCAACGTTTTTCACTGCCGCCAGGCCGAAGCGGATCGCCTGACCGTGCGGAGTAAAGTTCGCATCACTGACGTTAATGTCCGGCGGCTCGACCGCAAGGCCCATCTCGCGGCATTCGTTGATGTACTTCACCACGTCATCGGTGCTTCCGGTGACTGAAGTCAGCAGCGCAGCCATGAACTCCACGGGATAGTGCGTCTTCAAATACGCCGTTTGATAGGCCAGCAACGCGTAGGCAGCTGAGTGTGCTTTGGGGAAACCGTATTCGGCGAACTTGGCCAGCAGATCGAAAATCTTCTCGATCTTTCTAGGAGGATAACCGCGTTGCACGGCGCCTTCGACAAAGCGCTCGCGTTGCTTGGCCATCTCCTCCGGCTTCTTTTTTCCCATCGCGCGGCGCAGCAGATCAGCTTCGCCCAAGGAGTAACCCGCCAGGCGATTGGCGATCTGCATCACGTGCTCCTGATAGACAATCACGCCGAATGTCTCTCTTAGGATTTCTTCTAGTTCCGGCAACTCGTACTCGATTCTCTTGCGACCATGCTTACGATCAATGAAGTAATCAATCATGCCACCCTGAATCGGCCCCGGACGGTAGAGCGCGTTCAACGCGGTAAGGTCTTCGATGGTGTTGGGCTGATAGCGGCGGAGCACGTCCCGCATGCCGTGGGATTCAAACTGGAACACCCCGGAAGTCAGGCCGCTGTGAAACACCTTGGCGTAGGTTTCCTGATCGGTCAGGGGAAGCGCTTCGAGTCTGAGCTGCTCTCCCCGCGTCTGCGCGATCAGTTTCAGCGTGTCATCGAGAATCGTCAGCGTGGTGAGTCCGAGGAAATCCATCTTAAGCAGACCCATCTTCTCGATGGCCACCATGTCAAACGCAGTGACGATTTCGTCGTTCTTGGTTCGGTGCAACGGAACCAGGTCGGTGAGCGGCCGCGGCGAAATCACAACTCCTGCGGCATGTACTCCCGCGTTCCTTACCATGCCTTCCAGCTTTTTCGCTGTATCGAGCAACTCGCGGATTTGCTTATCGTTTTCGTAAGCCTGTTGTAGCGCCGGGGATTCCTTGATTGCCGTTTCCAGCTTGATGTTGAGTGTGGTCGGAACCATCTTTGCAATCCGATCCACGTCGCTGTAAGGCACATCCATTGCCCGGCCCACGTCTTTAATCGCCGCTTTCGCCGCCATTGTGCCGAAGGTGATGATCTGCGCGACATTCTCCCGCCCGTATTTGCGAGTCACGTAGTCAATCACTTGGTTGCGGCGGTTCATGCAGAAATCCATGTCAATGTCGGGCATGGAAATGCGTTCTGGATTGAGGAAGCGCTCAAAGAAAAGTTCGTGCTCGAGCGGATCGAGATCGGTGATGCGGAGCGAGTAGGAGACCAGCGATCCAGCGGCTGAGCCACGGCCCGGTCCAACCGGAATGTTATTCTCTCTGGCGTAACGTACAAAGTCCCACACTATGAGGAAATAGCCGGAAAACTTCATCTGTTGGATGATGGCGATCTCCCGCGCCAGCCGCGGCTCGTATTCGCTGATCCCATGTTTCAACTTGCCGGCAGCTGAAAGTCCCCGAATCGCTTCCATCCGCAGCGCAAAGCCCTCGCGCGTGACCTGCTCGAAATAGCTGTCGAGCGTGTATCCATCCGGCACATCGAAATGGGGAAAGGGATTGCTGACTTTATCCAGCCGCAGATTGCAGCGTTCCGCGATCGCCAGAGTGTGCGCCAGTACATCGGGAGAATCCTTGAACACTTGGTACATCTCGTCGTGGCTTTTGACATAAAACTGGCTACCCTGGAACTTCATCCGGTTTGGGTCCTGAATGCTCTTGCCAGTCTGAATGCAGACCATCACGTCTTGCGCGTGCGCGTCGTCTTCGCAAAGATAGTGGCTGTCATTCGTCGCCACGAGCGGAAGACCGAGGTCCTTCTCAAGCCGAAAGAGATGCGGATGGATGCGGTGCTCCATCTCCAAGCCTTGGTCCTGAATTTCCAGGAAAAAATTCCGTTTGCCAAAAATATCGGCATACGTGGCGGCGGCCGCGCGCGCAGCTTCGTACTTCTCTTCCATCAGAGATTCCGCAACCTCGCCCTTCAGGCAGCCCGAAAGCGCAATCAGCCCCTTGGCATGCTCCGCGAGAAATTTCTTGCTGACCCTGGGTTTGTAGTAGAAGCCGTGAAGCGAAGCCTCAGAAGTAATCTTTACTAGATTGCGATAGCCTTCTTCGTTTTCGGCGAGCACGAGCAGATGGTTGTAGGTATCGCCATCGGGAGGGGTGCGCTCGATGCGATGATCGTCTTTCTTGCAGACGTAGAGTTCGCAGCCGACAATGGGCTTGATCCCCGCACTCTTCGCGGCATTCACGAAGTGCACTGCGCCGAAGATATTTCCGTGGTCAGTCATGGCCACGGCGGGCATTCCCAGTTCTTTTACTCGGTGGCAAAGCTTTTCGACGTCACAAGCGCCGTCGAGCATGGAGTAATCAGTGTGGAGATGCAGGTGGACAAATTGAGACATGTAAGATCGGGCTCTAGGCTTTAGGCACTAGGCTTCAAGTTCGAACTTCCCCTCGCGACTCTGATCTGATTTTACTTGGGTGCCATTCTAAGGGAAAGCGGGTGGGTTAATTGCGCCCAAGTTATTCACAGTTGTGGATTGTCGGCGTGTTGACGTGGGGAAAAGCGGGCGGACGAGGGCGTCCGCCCCTACCCAATTCATGTAACCCTGGACGCCCTCGTCCGGGGTCTAAAGCTTGCAGCATGTTTATTTCGAGTAGACGAAATGCCCGCGCCGGTTCTGCTGCCAGCAGCTCTCATTCGATTCAGTGCAGAACGGCTTCTCTTTCCCGTAGCTGACGGTCTTGATTCGGTCCGCTGCGATCCCGGCCGAAACCAATGCGTTCTTGACAGCGCTGGCGCGATTGTCGCCGAGAGCGAGGTTATACTCGGTGGATCCACGTTCATCGCAGTGTCCCTCAATCGTGAAGCTGATATTGGGATGCTGCTGCAGGAACGCGGCGTCGGCTTGAATCGAAGCCTGTTCGCTGGCACGGACGTCGGACTTGTCGTAATCAAAATAGATGTCCTTCACACTTTGTGCGAATAACTGTTCTTCGGTTAGCGAGGGCTGAGTGGTTGGGGGTGGCGGAGGTGGAGGCGCGTTCACGGTGACCCGTGCCGTTGCCGTTTGTGTTCCTCCCGCTCCCTTTGCCGTGAGTGTGTAAGTGGTGGACTCCGCTGGGCTCACCTGCTGCGTACCGTTCGGTTGCACTGCGCCGATTCCGTCAATACTGATGTCGGTGGCATTCGAGGTTTGCCAGGTCAGGGTTGAGGACTGCCCTTTGTCAATCGTGTCGGGGCTGGCCGTCAGCGTTGCGGTCGGCGTAGCCGGAGCCGGTGGAGGCGGCGGTGGGGGTGGTGGCTGCTTCTTGTGGCACGCGCCGAGGAACAGAATCGCGCCCAGCGCGAATACGAGGGCGACCCATTTCAATGTCAGTTGCTTCATTTTTTCTCCCTTTTATCGCACGTCTCTCGACGCGCGTCTCATTCCCGGTCGGGACGAATTTCGCCTCCCCAGAGATATCAAGAACTCACATCCAAGCACAAGAGCAAATCTATTTCCAACTCCAGTTTGGCTCGGAATTGCTGCCCGAAGACGTCAGCGGTTTCTGGTTGCTGCCGTCGGCCAACATGGTCCAGATTTGCAGCGAGCCGGAACGGTTGGACTGAAAAACAATATGTCGGTTGTCCGGCGACCACGATGGGAAGTCGTTTCGTCCGCCATCGTGCGTCAACTGCACCCACTGCTTGCTGGCCACATCCATGATGTAGATATCCTGCGCGCCCGGAGCGCCGGGGCCGTAATGGCGTATCCAGGAAAACACCAGGAACTGGCCGTTGGGCGACCACGAGGGCGAAACCGCGTAGCCTTGGTCGGTGAACTGCTGAACGTTGGTTCCATCCGAACCCATGGTGTAGATTTGCGGCAAGCCGGTACGGCCGCTGACCCACGCAATTTCGGATCCCGTTTTGCGGTTCCATGCCGGCGAAACGTCTGGGCCTTTCGAGTTGGTCACGCGATGCAGGTTCGCGCCGGACTGGTCCCCAACGTAGATTTCGGGATCGCCCGAGCGCGACGACGATATCGCCAGCTTCGTGGCATCCGGTGACCAAGCTGGAGAAAGATTCGTGCCACCAAATCTTGGAAACGACACCAGGCGGTTCAGGTCGAAGGAGAACATACGAATTTCCCAGCCTGTGCCGGTGAAGGAGCTGAACGCCAGCCGCGAGCCGTCGGGGGAGACGTGGGGCGAGAGGGAGATCGTTCCCAGGGTCGTGACCGGATGCTGGTTCGCGCCGTCGTAGTCCATTGCCCAGATTTCTTTGTGTCCGCCCCGCGCGCTCACATAATAGATCTGCGTTTCCGCGATACCGTTGATTCCGCCACCCAGCCGGAAGATGATTTCATCCGCGAATTTGTGCGCAATGATGCGGGCCGCCTGAGTGGTGGCTGCGTCTGTGTACTGCTTCCCCAGCACCTGTGGTGCAGCCGTGTTCTTTACATCGTAGAGCCACCCCTGAACCGTGACGTTATTCGCAGACGTGGCCAGATTGCCGAATACCAGCATCATCGCATTCGGCGGCGGCGCACTCCATGACTCGAACTTTACGTCGGCAGGAGCGCCGATCTGGCCGAGAGGGTAGAAGCTTTTCGAGACCATATCGAAAATGCCGGCATTGTCGAGATCGCTCCATAGCGTGTCGTTGAAAGTTTTGAGCAGTTCGGTGTTTCTCGGGTCCTGGTTCGCAGCTTTGAACTCCGGTACGGCAATGCGGATTTTTTCTACCCCCAGGCCAGTGCCGGTCTTGATCCAGTCCTGTGCGAAGGCGGAGACCAGTAAGATCAGGGGAAGAAAACCTTGGAAACATCGCTTCATGAAATTGAGTCTCACCATAATTCGAACACCACAAAGACCAACAGCCATCTCCTATCTCTTGTAATCAAACCAGAACTCTACCGAAACCTTGCTTCCGGAATAATCCGAAGGCAGCGGACCAAAGCTGTCAATACGCTGCAACGCGCGGACTGCCGACTGGTCAAGCGAAGGCACGCCGCTGGATTGCTCGATCTGCACATGCGTCGGCCGTCCGCTCCGGTCTATGTCGAACGTTACATATACACGGTTCGCATCCTGGATGCGCGGGTCTACTTCGTACTTCAGCCAGTTCTCTGAAACCTTCTGATTCACTACTCTCACGTACCAGGCATAACGAGATCCGAAATCGCCGCCGCCTCCCGTGAATCCAAACCCGCCCTTTGCGGCGCCAATATTGAAAACAGAATACGGCCCGCTGACCGGTCCGCCTTCACCAAACGGGACAATGTTGTTGGCTTCTTCCACCGGCTGAGGCGGAGGTTTGCGTTGACTCGGGGTCGGCTGCTGGACTGGTTTCGGCTTTATTTTTGCATTCTTCTCCGGGATCGGAACCGCTTCCTTCTCTTCCACAACTGGCTGCGGCTTCGATTTCGAAAGTCCTTTTGACTCAGTCGCCAACACGTTCTGCGTCGGTACTGGATTCGCCGGCAACGGAATATTGCTGACCAGCGTGACGCCCATCGCCCCGCCGCCTCCACCTGCTCCCCAGCTCGAACCGCGTGCGCCGTGCGCGATGAATGCATAGATCACGATCGCAAGCGTGAAACCAACATGCAGAGCCGCTGACCACGCCAGGTTGTGTCCCCAGCGTTCGTGCTCAAAAAAGATTTCAGTGCTGGCCATGAGATTCAAGCGGCTGGGTGACGATGCTGACGTTGGTGATCCCCGACCCTTTCACTGCGTCCATCACGGTCGCAAAGGCACCGAACGGCACGTCTTCATCCGCCCTCAAAAAAATGGACTGATGCTGCGGATCGCGGACCTTTTGCCGCAGCTTGGCGCCAATCTCGTTGATGTTGATCGGATCATTTCCAAGAAACACGCGCTGCTGCTTGTCGATGCTGATGACCAGCCGCTCTTCGGTGATCTCTTTCACGGTGCGAGTCTTTGGGACAGCGACTTCTATGCCGGACTGAAGCACGGGAGCGGTGACCATGAAAATGATCAACAGAACGAGAACCACGTCCACCAGGGGAGTGATGTTGATGTCGGAGAGAGCGATTTGTGTGCGCCCGTTGGCAGCAGTGAAAGCCATTACCGCCGCACCTCCGGAAGCTCAGAGACTCGGGCAGCCGTGGGTTGACGCTCGACTGCGTTGAGCATCTCCAACGAGAAGTCATCACACCTTGCCGCGAAGTCGCGAATGGAGCCGCCGATCAGGTTATAGGCGATAACGGCTGGAATTGCGGCCGCAAGCCCAGCGGCAGTTGTGATCAGAGCCTCCGAGATTCCGGGAGCAACAGCTCGCAGCGTAGCAGCGCCGCTGGTTCCGAGGCCATGAAACGCGTCGATGATCCCCCACACCGTTCCGAACAATCCGATAAACGGAGTCACTGCGCCGGTGATCGCCAACCAGGGAAGATTTCGCTCGAAGCGAGTCATCTCTTCGGAAGACGCAATCTGCATGGCGCGCTGCACTGCGAGTGGATTTCGCAGGGTCCCCGAGGCCCCCACCTGGCGCTCGAATTCCCTAAACCCGGATTCGAACACCCCCACCAGAGGGCTGGGCCGAAACTGGTTGGACACGACTTTCATGTCCTGCAGCCGTTGCGCGCGCCGAAACGCGCGCAGAAACCGGCCACTCTGAACGCGGGCGCGCCGGAGCACACTCCACCTGGAAAGAATAATTGCCCAGGAAACCAGGCTGAACGCAAGCAGCAGCACCAGCACGGCTTGCGCAACGGCGCCTGTTTCCTTGACGAGATCGACGATTTCGCCGCCGATAAAAAGAGCAGGGAAGAGATACAAATGCATTTGTTTTTTAGGGAAACGCCAGACTTTGATTATAGACCAACGATTTCAGCTGCCCCGCATGTGTATCCAATGCGTAACTATGGAAAGTACATGCGCTCGGCGGAGAAGACTTTCGCATCCTAAGGGTAGTGTAGTAAGGATACCAAGACCACGAACTCAGATGTGAGTTCAATAGAGGAGGATTTATGCCGCACTACGGCCTATTAGGTGACTTCGAATTTGCTAATCCGGTTGAAGCCGCCGAAGACATTCGGGGCGCCAAGGTTTACGGACGAAATGACGAGAAGCTCGGCAAAATCGATGACGTGATCTTTGATCACGGGACGGGGGCGATCCAGTACGTGGTGGTGGACACCGGAGGCTGGCTTTCCAGCCAGAAATTTCTAGTACCGCCAGGCCGGCTGAATCCGTCGCCGAGGCATGAGGAAGATTTCGTGATTGACGCTGACAAGAAGCAAATCGAGAAATTTCCTCCCTACCGAGAAGAGGCGCTGGAGTCCGAGTCAAAATGGCGGGAGTACGAGAAGCGCTACGGTGCGGCTTGGCATGCTGGCCCGGTTTTACATCGCAAGGGCTCCGACCGTGACATTACTCCGACCGCCGATGAAATGCCGCCTGAGCCCGGATCAATCGGCAGCCAGCTCACACCTAGCCAGCGAGCCGAGGTAAGCTCCCGCATCATTCCTGCGACAGCAGACGAAGTCACCATCCAGACTGGCGCGACCGGAATCGGGTCGCGTTGGCTGACTTTTGAATCGAGACTCCGGCAGCGACGCCGGGACATTACTCGAGCCTGCACGACTTGCACCGTTGGTCCGGCCGCCGACAGGTCGTCAGAGAGCGCCGATAGCGAGCGCAAAGCAGTCTGAGTTCCGGATACTTCAGGGCCACGGCCGCTGCCGTGGTTCTTTCTTAAACGGAGCAATTCGAGAGGCCGTCGTACGGCCATCTTGATGCCACTCCCCAACATGCCCCTTCCCGCGTAGCCGCTTTCCTGTCATTATGCTGGTACAAAGGGGAGTACCCGCGCCATGTCTGCTCAAACCATCATCGGACCTATTTCTGGGATTGGCTCAGGCGTTTTCCCTAGCCTCATCTTCGTGCAGGGAACTGAGCAGCGCACTTTGTATCTCGACCATAGTCCTTTCACCGTCGGACGAAAGATGGACAAGGACCTGGTAATTGCCGATCCCAGGGTTTCCCGCGACCACGCTCTCATCGTTTCGGAAAACGGGCAGTTCTTCGTAGTTGACCAGGGCAGCAAGCATGGAACCTTCATCAATGGCGAGCGGGTCGAGCGCAAGTTGCTGGAGCGCAATGATCGCGTTGAGTTCGGAGCGCGCGATTCCATCTACGTCGTTTTCCACCCGCAGCACGTCACCACTAACACCGCCCGCGATTTCTTGAGCCAGATTTCTGGGATCCAAATTTCGAGCGAGGTCACCGACCTCGAGAAACTGACTATTTTTCTCGATGCTGCGCGCAAACTGAATACCACTGGAGTGCTGGATGAGATCCTGCTGACGCTGCTGGATGTGACCCTGAAGCTGACCGGCTCAGAGCGGGGATACGTCTTCCTCAAGAACGTGGATGGCAAGTTGCGCCTGGCAGCAGGTCGGAACTCCAAAGGCGAGCTGCTGCTTGACGACACGACAATTTCGCACTCAATCCTCGAAGATGCGCTGCGTTCAAATTCTGAATTTTTGCTGACCGATACCAGCCAGTCGCTCGATCTCTCAGGACGTCAGAGCATTGTTGCGTACGATTTGCGCACCGTGATCTGCATTCCGCTTCGCAAGATGCAGGTGCAGACGCGCGCGCGGGGAATCTCCGATCCCGCGTCTTCAGGTGACGCCATGGGTGCCCTTTACGTGGATTCGCGCTTTGCCTCGCGCGACATTTCCAAGGTGAGCGGAGACATCTTGCACGTGGTGGCCACCGAGGCGGCGTCACTGATCGAGAATGCCCGCCTGGTGCAGGCGGAAGAGGAATCGCGCCGCTATCAGCAGGAGCTGACCATCGCAGCTTCGATCCAGCAGCGATTAATGGCGGTGACGATCCCCGAGGTGCCGTTCGCCCGACTCAACGGCAAGAATCTCTCCTGCAAAGAAATTGGGGGAGATTTTTTTGACGCCGTAAATACCGAAGAGGGCCTAGCGATCGTTTTGGCTGACGTGGCTGGCAAAGGCGTCTCGGCGGCACTGCTCGCATCAACCTTGCAAGGCATGATGTATTCCCAGCTCGTCGCGCGTATGCCACTGACGGAAATCGTGGCATCGGCAAACCGCTTCCTCACCAGCAAGCGCATTGGCGAAAAGTACGCGACTGTCATTATTGCCCGTCTGCGCCACGACGGCGAACTGGAGTATGTGAACTGCGGGCATATTCCGCCACTGCTGGTTTGCGGAGGCGAGATCATACGCCCGTCGCATGGGAACCTTCCGGTGGGCCTATTGCCGGATGCGACCTATGAGAGTGACCGCTACAGTCTGCATGCGGGAGACCGATTGGTGCTAGTCACCGACGGAGTCACCGAAGCGGAAAATGCCGAAGGTGAGTTCTTCGACAACGAACGCCTGGAAATTGCCGCGAAGAAGGGGACGATGCAGGATATTTTCGCGGCGGTCTCAGAGTTCTGTGGAAGCACGCCGCTAAATGATGACTGCACCGTCGTCGAGATGGTCTTCTCGGGTGAGTAGGCCTTGGTCTTACTCAGTCCCTACCGCGCCTGATTTTCCTACCCACCTGGTTTTCGACTAGTGTGGCTTATGCTCGCGCCCGTTGTCTGAATGAGATTCTTTCTCGGCGCGAGGCGCGTTCTCGTGTTGACGACCGTTCTCTCCTCGGGGTGCGCTGGGCCGCGGCCCTGAATCCATTTGCGTCCGAGACACTGGACGAGCTTCGTTGTGCATCGGCTGGGCACCTCGGTTGCCGTATCCTTCCTGACGCGACACCGGCCCCCGCTGCACGTTGCGAGAAGAGTTTTCTGGACGCGGCACCCCACGATTTTCGACTGAGCGATTCTCAGCAGAGCGATTCTCGGTGGGACGATAAGGCCCTCCGGCAGACCGCGCCGCTACCACTCCACGACCGTTGAATTCGCCGGGTCGAGCCGTCGCGGCAATCGAGGGCCGCCCATGATTCACCGATGCCAGGAATGCACGGTTGCTGCTGGCGGCGTGTTCATGGTGCATCTGCATGTTTGTCGCTTCGATGTGACGTTCGCGGGCCGCTGTCTCCTCGAAATGAGCAGGGCGGGCGTTGATTCCTCCCCTGCCTCCGTTGTAGCTGACGCGGTTCACTGTCACATTATTTATAACCGTCTTGTTGTAAATGTGGACGTTGGTGATGTTAACGTTATTCACCGAACGGTTGTAGAAGAAAGTCCTACCGCTCCAGTATCCGCCTTCATAGCCGGTCCCAAAGTATCCGAAGCCATAATTGACGCCGCCATAAAATCCGATGTGAGGGCCCCAGTAACCTGCATGCCAGATGTAAGCACCGCCGCCCCAACCCCAGTAACCGGGCGTCCACAAGAAGCCCGGCTCGGGAGCCACTACCCACGTGCCCGGCACCCAGAAATAGCCGTCCGGACCATAAGCCCAGTAGCCGGGAGTCCAAATATAGCCGTCACCGGGACAGGGAGGCTGTACGTACACCGGCAGCACCGGGGGCGCAATACCCACCGAAATGAAAACGCCTGCAAAGGACGACGCCGGGATTGCCATCACCAGCAGCGCCAGGAACAAATAGCGAATCACGCGCGGACTCTTCATGGTGTCTCCTGTAGTCAATTTCGTCGATGACCCGCTTCATCTGAAACCGTGCGGGATCATGGAACGTATGGGGAGCTCAAATTCGGTTCCATAACTGTTGTCCCGTATACAAACTCAAGTTCCGGAAATATGTTGCGAGAGGCGCGCAGTGTGCTGATTCTACATCGCTTTGCTGAGAAATCCGGCCAGTTTAGGCAAGGAGAGGGATTACTTTAGTACACAATATTTCTGGCAATCGCTGCGCCCAAAATCACGATCTGCGCGCTGGTTTGCTGACACCTGAACGAAATTGACTGTGTAGAATCTGAATCTTCGCTGAACGGATAGAGTTACCAACATGACCACCACCGCTCCTCCGATTTCTGCCGCCAGACGTGACCCGCAGTCGTTTCTTGCAACCGGCATGGCCGTGATCTGGGCGATCGCCCTTGCCAAATTGCTCTTCCACGTTTACTTCAACCATCGCTACGGATATTTCCGCGATGAGTTCAACTACATGTCTTGCGGCGATCATCTCCAATGGGGATACGTTGATCAGCCGCCGCTCATTCCATTTCTAATCCACATCTGTCGCGCGGTGCTCGGAGATTCACTGCGCAGCGTTCGTTTCATTCCGGCGGTGGCTTCGTCTCTCCTCGTTGTACAGACTGCCTTGATGGCTCGCGAACTCGGCGGCAAACGTTTCGCGCTTCTATGGAGCGCAGTCGCCGTGGCGATCGCGCCGCAATATCTTTCGAACGGCAGCTTGTTAGGGACGAACTGCCTCGAACCCAACCTCTGGATGGGCTGCGCCTACTTTGCGATTCTCGCCATCAAGCGCAATGATCCGCGCTACTGGCTCTGGGTCGGCGCGATTGCCGGATTAGGCATGGAGGAGAAATATTCCATTGCTCTGTTCGGCTTCGGAATTGTCGTTGGTCTGCTCTTGACCGAGCAGCGCCGCGTCTTCCTGAATAAGTGGATCTGGCTGGGCGGACTGGCTGCATTTCTTGTGTTTCTCCCGAACCTGCTCTGGAATGTCCACTATCACTGGCCGTTTCTCGAATTGATGCGCAACATCAAAGCTGAGGGCCGCGATGTTGTGCTTCCCGCTGGGCAGTACTTTTTCCAGCAGACACTGCTCGTGAACCCGGTCACTGCGCCGATTTGGCTGACAGGTCTGGTTGCGCTCTTTTTTTCAGCCCGTCTGAAATCGTATCGCGTGCTCGCATGGAGCTATCTCGTTTGCTATGGCGTGTTCTTCGCCCTGCACGGCAAGAATTATTATCTAGCCCCGATTTATCCCATGCTGCTGGCCGCGGGTGCAGTCGTAATCGAATTCGCGATCGACCACCCGCGTCGTGCCTGGCTAAAGCCGGCAATTGTAGTTGTTTTGCTCGCCAGCGGGGTGTATCTCGCGCCAGTCGTGATTCCGGTCTTCTCCCCGGAGAAATTTATCACTTACACCCGAACCCTGCCGTTCAATCTTCCGCGCATGGAGCATTCACATGAGCGTGCTGCTCTGCCGCAGTGGTATGCCGATCAGTTCGGATGGGAAGAGATCGTCGCCGAAACCGCGGTAGCATGGAACCGACTCAGTCCCGTCGAGCGCGGCGATTGCGGGATCTTCGCGCAGGATTATGGCCAGGCCGGTGCCATCGACTTTCTCGGTCGCCGCTACGGTCTGCCGTCGGCTCTCAGCGGCGACAAGACTTACTTCTTATGGGGCCCGCGTGGCTACTCTGGCAATTGCTTGATCGTCCTCGATGACACCCGAGAGAACCTAGAGGCGCTCTGGAACAACGTCGAATATGTTGGCACCTCAGCGGACAATCCCTACGCGCTAGAAAAGCAGATCCCCGTCTTCATCTGCAGAGGCGCGAAGTTCGGGACGCTTGCCCAGCTCTGGCCGAAAGTGAAGCGCTGGCGTTAGAAACCGGGAAGGGCACGGCTTCCAGCCGTGCCGATAAGATCTGAAGCCGCTTTAACGGCACGACTGAAAGTCATGCCCTCCCCTTCCCGTTTCCATCGCCTGACAGCGGCAAATTAGCGATACCAATCGTCCCTGGTCAGCGGCATTCCACTTTGGCCATCCCAAGGCTTGACCAAAAGAGACTGGTACAAGTCAAGCTTGCCCGATTGGAAGTAGTAGGCGGAGCCGGCCAGATACAACCTCCAAACCCGATACTTGAGTTCGCCGACAAGGTTGCGAGCCTGCTCTGCATTTGCCTCCAGCCTCCGAAGCCATTGACAGAGCGTCAAGAAGTAATGCCCGCGTAGATTTTCCACGTCACGGACCTCGAAGCCGACTTCCTCCGCGCAGCGCAATGTGGTTGAGATGGGCACTAGGTCGCTATCCGGAAAGACGTATACGTCGGTAAAAGTTGGCTCTGCGGACTTGGATCGGCTTCCGGCGCGGCCTATGCCGTGATTCATAAAAACTCCGCCGGGTTTCAGCAAGCGAAATGCCGTACGAAAGTATTCCGGAAGTTCGCTTTCCCCGACGTGTTCGACCATGCCAACGCTGACCAGTTTGTCGAACTCACCAAGCTCGGCGGCATCGCGGTAATCAAGCAGCAGCGCTTCGCAGCGGGACTGAAGCTTTGCTTCTGCGATTCGTTCTTGTGCGAGCGCCAGTTGCTGCCGGCTGAGCGTGATCCCCGTCGCGTGAACTCCGTAATGTCGGGCCGCGTGAAGGATAAGCCCACCCCAGCCGCAGCCGATGTCAAGCAGACGTTCTCCGGGACGAAGACGCAGCTTGCGGCAGATGTAATCCAGCTTTTGCGCCTGGGCTTTTTCTAAATCATCTTCCAGCGATTTGAAATAGGCGCAGGAGTACACCATCGCGGGATCGAGCCAAAGCTGATAGAACTCATTTGAAACGTCGTAGTGAAAGCTGACGGCCTGCTGGTCGCGCGATTTCGAGTGCAGCTTGCCGCGAAGCTTTGCACTGACGCTGGCATCATGATTCCTGGAAGGAAGGCCGAGCAGCAGAGTGGCGAGATGCAGTTTTCTTTTCGGACTCCTATATCGCTCAGCCAGATACTCAGCTACCGGGAAGATTGCGAGGATGTCTCCGGAGATGTCGAAGTCGTTGTAGAGGTAGGCTTCGCCGAGCGCGACCTGGGTGGCCGCGCTGAAGGCGGCGCGCAGTCGGCTCGCATGATTGATGTGCCAGGTAAAACGGCCGAACTGTCCTGGCTCAGGATCCAGCCGCGTTCGGTCCCAGAGTTCGACGGCAAAGTTGCGCGGGTGATAGTCGCGTAGCAGTTCCTGAACAATGGCCATCGCCTTGGCCGCTGACTTGTCGTTATTGACGACGACCGGATTAGTGACGACTGGCGATCGTTCCGCCATGGCGCAATTATGCTCTCAAAGTTCCTGAATGGTGACCGAAAAATCTACGCCCTCCCAATGCTGCGCCTGCTGCCAGAAAAATGTAAATACCACGGTGTGGCCAGGATCCAGGCCGTGGCTTGGAATGTCTGCAACATGGATTCCCAGTCCAGTATCTCGGGTTGCGCTGTCGTGCACAGTTTGCCAGCCATCCTCGCTCCAATGCACTGTGGCAGGGGCCAGCAATGCAATGCGCAGGTCCTTCCCCGATGGCAGAATCCGGCATTTGTTATTGAAACGCCACTCCCAGCAAAGCGACTTGCGCTGCTCCACCCGGTAGCGCTTCACCGTCTGCGGTGGCTGATCAAAGATCTTTCCATCCTTGATGGAGCGGACCAGTTTGATGTACTCCGAATGCGCCCAGACCAGCGGACAAGCAGATCCGGATGGCTTGCCGAGAAACAATTCACGCTCAGGAATATCGGTGCTGTCCCAAACTTGTTCCGGCAGCAGCCGGCTGCCATTGGTCGAAAATTCTACCGCGCGAAGCAGGTCTTGGGCCGCGCTTATATTGCCCGCAGCCAGTTCGTAATGCGCACGCTCACCCGCGAGCAAAGGCCATGGCCGTCCAATGCCGCTGCCGTCAAACGGAGCGCCGTCAGCATGTTCGCCGTAGCCATCATCATTGTAGCGATACCAGCACGGGCCTTGGGGAAGCTTCACCCGCAGCAGCGCGTCGATCACTTTGATGGTATTCAGAATTCGCGGATCGTCCGGAGCACGCAGGCCGAACCGTACCAGGGACAGCGCGTCCGGGCTGATGATATGCAAGGAGCGCTCATTACCCTCCCCAGGAGGACGATTTTTTATTGGCACGAAGCCCTCGGTCGGAGAAGCGGCGCAGTCCGACTCCGGCGGCGCGATGCGAACGTAATAACCGTCGACGCCAATCTGCCGCGCCAGGTCGCCGTTGGTCGAATAGGTCCAGCGCTCAATGCTTTCATTCCAGGTATCAGCAAGATCGCGCAGGTAAGCAGCCACATCGGACTGGCTGACTGCTTCCGCGAGGTCTGCGGCAGCGAGCAGTCCCGCGACTTCGACCGCCAGGGTGAACGGCGAATAGCCCGCGTCCTCCTCCCAGCGGTCCTGCTGCGTCACCGGCCCATTGCAAGCTATGAATCCGGCAGCGTTCAGCACCATGGGCCACCAGCGCTTCAGATCTCCCAATGCGCCAGGAGCTTCACGACGCAGCAAGTCCACCAGCAGTATGGGGAAGGCTGCTTCATCCATCTGCAAGCCATTCCAGTAAGGACGCCCGTCGAGCCACATATTTTGCGGCCAGCGGCCGTCGGCCTCTTGAGTGACCTCGAGGTAATGCAGAATGCGAATAGCGTCTCCAGTGGCGCCGGCGGCAACAAAGCCGCCAGCAGTTTCGACCAGATCCCGTGGCCAGACCAGGTGATATCCGCCCAGATCTTCATCGCCTTTGTTGAAGCCCCAAGGAATGGAAAGGCTGGCGATTACCCCGCCAAGAAAGTCCTTCGACTCATGGACGCGCAACATGGCTGTACTCGCGCGGTACAGGTCATGGTCTACTGGCCGATCCAGCGGCATCAGCATCTTGTGCCAGTTCTTCCATTGCGAAACGTAGTCACGAAACAGAGCGTTGTAATCATCGAGAAGCGTGGCACGAACTTGTTCCGCCGCTTCCGCCCAGATATTGCCGAAGCCCAGCGCCAGAACGAATTCCCCTCCGCAGGCAGCTAAATCAACTTCGCCGGTGAGCGCGACATTTCCGTTCTCAGCGCGTGGGTACTGATTTGTCAGTTGGAAATTTCGCGAAAGGTCATACCAGCCGTCAGAGTAGCCGGAAAATCCCACCGACACCTTCTTCCACGGTGACGAGCATGCGAACGCCAGAGCAATGCCTGCTGGACTTTCCGCAAACAGCATTGGCACACCCTTGTAATCCCCGATCCATCCGGTGTTGTTGCTGCCGACATTGCCCAGATGAGGTGCGAGCAGCGCATACAGTCGGGAATTCGTAAGTGCGGGGACACCCGCCCTCCGCTGTCCAGTCGAGCCTAGCTCGACAAATCGGATCTTCTGCAGAACCACATTCCGATGCGGGTCTGCGAAGACTTCCTTTTCGATCCGATATCTTTCATTCAAATCAGTATTGACCAGCCGGTACCCGGGAACGCCAGGTTCGATTGGCGCGACTTCGAACTTGCAATGCCTCTTTTCTTCAGAAAAGAAACTTGAACCATCCGTGACAATCAGCCCAAGATCACGCGTGCACGCCATATCGACGCGAGGAAAATAAACTTCATTCAGAATTCCGTGGCTCAGCGTGAACCAGACACGGCTCGTGCGATTGAGCGCCGTGCCCACTCCGGTCTTGGCGCTGGACGTCCAGCGTGGCGGAATACCCGGCCATCCGGGCGCGTAGAGGTTCGAATCACTCACAGATGAGGTCCTGTCCTGCCCTGCGTCTTGGGCCGGAGTGCTACTTCGAGATGCTTGGAATAGTATCAGGCAAAGTCAAACGACTTGGGTCAAACGGCCAGTGTAGAGGGCCATGCCGACGACGGCATCAACTCCCATTTGGTGTAGCTGCTCGATCTCCTCGTGGGTTGAGATTCCCCCGGCTGCGATCAGCTGTCTGGTCGCGGTCTGGCGCAACTCACGAACCGGTCCGAGCGGAAGGCCGGACATCAGTCCCTCGGTGTCGATGTGTGTGTAAAGAAATGCGCAGCAGAACGAGTCAAGCGCTTTGACCATTTCGAGCGGCGAGATGGAGGTAATCTCGCGCCATCCCCGAAGGGCGACTTTGCCTCCACGGGAATCGATTGCGAAAACCAGCTTGTCAGGGCCAAGGTCGGTCGCTAGCTGCTCCGCGAATCCAACGTTGATGTGGCCATCGTGAATCAAAGTTGAGCCCAGAATCACCCGTCGCGCGCCGATTTCCAACATGCGGCGGGCACTCTCGATCGAGCGGATTCCCCCTCCGACCTGGCAGGGCAGATTGTTTACGAAAAGTTTAACCAAACTTGCATTGCCGTTACGGCCCATCGCCGCATCAAGATCAATCACTTGCACCAGGGGGAATGAGGAAAACCGCGTCACCCACTCGTGGAAGTTGTCAAATTCAAGGGCTTTCTTTTCGCCCTGAACCAGTTGCACAATTTTTCCGCCCATGAGATCGATCGAAGGAATCAGCATGGGAACCTCATGGGAATTCCGGCGACGAGAAGGTGCTTTTTGAGCTCGGAGATCGAACTCAAGCCAAAATGAAAGATGGAAGCGGCTAGCGCAGCATCCGCTGCACCCTCACGAAAGACTTCAACAAAATGTTCTGAGCCGCCGGCGCCTCCTGAAGCAATCACCGGAATGCGGACTGACTGTGCGACGGCCCTCGTCAGCTCGCAATCAAAACCTTCGCCGGTGCCGTCGCGATCCATCGAAGTCAGCAAGAATTCCCCTGCGCCACGATCTTCGGCTTCTTTCGCCCACTGCACTGCGTCTTGGCCGGTTGGCACCCGGCCACCGGAGGTCCATGCCTGGAACTTGGCCTCAGGACCTGTGCCATTGCGTTTGGCATCAATCGCAACGATTACTGCCTGAGATCCAAAGCGATGCGCTATGCAGGTGATGATGGAAAGATCAGCAATCGCCGCGGAGTTGATGCTGATTTTGTCCGCGCCTGCGTCGAAGATTGCGTTGGCGTCCTCGAGCGTGCGAACACCTCCTCCCACGGTAAACGGGACAAACAGCTCGCGTGCGGTCCGCCGAACGGTCTCAAGAAGCGTGGCGCGTTTTTGGTGGGTTGCAGTGATGTCGAGGAGCACGACCTCGTCCGCTCCCGCCGAGCTGTGCCTGGCGGCCAGTTCCACAGGGTCTCCGGCATCCCGCAAATCAAGAAATTGCGTGCCTTTGACGACGCGGCCGGCGTCCACGTCCAGGCAAGCAATGATGCGTTTGGTCAGCATTTACAGAGTACAGAAATTCTCTAAGATGTTGAGCCCGACAGCTCCTGACTTTTCTGGATGAAACTGCACGCCAAACATGTTTTCCTGCTCGACCGCAGCGGAAAATCCGCCGCCGTATTCACATTCGGCAGATGTCGAGCTCAATAGGGGCACGCGATACGAATGCGTGAAATACACAAACGATCCTGAAGGCACGCCACGCAACAAGCGTGAAGCGTTGTTGGGAATCTGCAAGCTGTTCCACCCCACGTGCGGCGACTTGACGGCGGCGGGAAACCGGCTGCATTCGCCGGGCCACAGTGCAAGCCCTGAAATCTCGGGGGCCTCCTCGCTTGAAGCAAGCATCCACTGCATGCCCACGCAGATACCGAGGAAGGGAACACCTCGTTCAATGCTCGCAATGATCGTCTCCCTCAAACCCGAATCGTCAAGGACTTTGGTTGCAGCGAAGTGTCCTACGCCGGGCAGGACGATCTTCTCGGCACTCGCCACCTGTTCGGGATCGGCAGTAATGATCGTCTGCGCACCCAGATGGTCGAATGCCTTCTTCACCGAAGTGAGATTGCCGGCCCGGTAATCTACGATGGCAATCACAAAAGTCCCTTTGTGCTTGGAAGCAGTCGGGCCATTTGCTTATCTCGCCAGCAAGCGGCCCGCAGCGCGCGCGCAAATGCCTTGAACAGCGCTTCGATCTTGTGATGGTTCGAGCGGCCGTAGAGAATGCGCGCGTGGACGTTGGCTTGCGCCCCGCGCGCGAAGCCATCAAAGAAGTCGTGCACCAGCTCGGATTGCAAATCGCCTACGAGCCGCACACGGACCTTTGTATCCACAATTGCCGCTGCACGTCCGGAAAAATCCACCGCTGCCAAGCCCAGAGTTTCATCCATGGGCATCACAAAATATCCTGCACGCAGAATGCCTCGCTTATTGCCGAGCGCTTGCGCAAACGCCTGACCGAGCGCGATTCCGACATCCTCCACGGTATGATGCTGATCCACATCCAGATCTCCGTCCGCCGAGAGACTGAGATCGAATCCTCCGTGGTGGGCGAAGAGTTCCAGCATGTGGTCGAAAAAACGAATTCCGGTGGAAACCTTATACCGCCCGCGTCCCTCGATGGCGAGGCGAAGTCGGATGCTGGTCTCTTTTGTCGTGCGTTCAAGCGCGGCCTTTCTCATCGCGCTACCCTCTGTTGTATTCCGAGTTCAGCGAACACCTCGCGCAGGGCAAGGAGCAATCGCTGATTGTGCTCGCTGGTGCCCACGGTAATGCGAACGCAGTCCTGGCAGCCGTGGTCGCTAGACCGGTCTCGTACCAGGATGCCGCGCGTACGCATCTCGCGGATCAACGGTTTGCACTTATTGCCGAGATACATCAAGACAAAATTCTACATAATCCCGAACGTACGCTTGGTCGGCCAACGCGTCCGGCAAACAAGTCAGCGCAATCGAGTTCAGATTATATGGAGAACTGGCGCGCCGAACCATTTGCATCTGAACGCCGTTTCCCATCAGGACGCCGATTCTTAGTCCAGCCATTCCATAAGCTTTTGAGAAAGTGCGCGAAACAAAAAGATTGGGGGTCTCGCTCCATTTCGGCGCCATGGTTTCGCCGCAGAACTCAAAATACGCTTCGTCCACAAGCACCGCAGCATCTGGCGCCGCCTGAGCGATCTGCATGAGGTTGTGAACCGGTGCGAACGTCCCCGTGGGATTGTTGGGATTCGCCACGGCAATCAAGCGAGTGCGATGGTTGATTCGGGCGAGAACGCTCTCGGTAGGGAACTCAAACTCAGGGCCGGTTGGAATTGAGATTACTTGCGCTCCGGTGGCCGCCGCGTAAATTTCAAACATTGCGAATGTTGGAATCACGATCAACGCCTCATCACCCGGTTCTAGATAGGTTTCGCAAATCAGATGAATCGCTTCATCGGTGCCGTTGGTGAGTAGCAGTTCCTCGGGCGCGACTCCAAAATGCGATGCAGCAACGTCCTCGCCGCTCCCGCGTTCGGGATAACGGGCGAGAGTTTCACGATCGAGCAGGCGCAATCGCTCCAGCACACGCGGAGAACATCCGGCGGTGTTTTCGTTGAAATCAAGCCGTAGACCCACGCGATTGCCCAATGGCGGGTGATAGGACTTCAACGCGCGAACCGGCTCTCGCGCCTTAAGCATTAGCACACCTCACGCGAATGGACTCGACGTGCGCTTGCAGTCCCTCGGTCTCGGCGAGCGTTTCAACGACCGGCGCAATCTGCCGCAGGCCCTTGGCGGACAGTTCCTGGACGGTGATCAGCTTCACAAAATCCATCACGCTCAGGCCTCCACGAAAACGTGCGGCGCCGGCGGTTGGCAGCACGTGATTGGGCCCTGAAGCATAATCACCTGCGGCTTGCGCCGAGTAGTCGCCGACAAAAACGGACCCGGCATTCAGGACCAGATCGAGATCCCGTTTCTCGACCGTAATGTGTTCCGGCGCGATACGGTTCGCCCAATCGAATGCCTCTTGTCTGGAACGAGCACTCAGCACAGCCCCGCATGCCTTGAGCAATTTGCGGGCGATGACATTTTCACGTAGGGGCGGACGCCCTCGTCCGCCCTTCTCGACTTCGCTCACGACATCAGCTGCCAGCTTCTTCGAAGTAGTGATGAAAACCGCCAACGTCTCGGGATCGTGTTCAGCCTGCGCCACCAGATCAGCAGCAATAAACGCGGGGTTCCCAGTTGCGCTCACGATCACAACTTCTGTGGGGCCAGCCAGCATGTCAATCGCGCAATCAAATGAGACCAGTTTCTTGGCAGCGGTCACGTACACGTTTCCCGGCCCCACAATTTTGTCCACGCGCGGGATTGTTTCCGTTCCGTAGGCCAGGGCCGCGATTGCTTGAGCGCCTCCGACACGATAAAACTCGCGTACGCCGAGCATGGCTGCTGCGGCAAGTACTTCAGATGTGGGCCGAGGCGAGACCACACGGATATTCTTCACCCCCGCAACTTGCGCCGGAATCACTGTCATCAACAATGTCGAAACCAGCGGGAATCTTCCTCCCGGCACATAGCAGCCGCAAGAATTAAGAGGGCGCACCAACTGGCCGAGGGAGATCCCGTTTCCAGAGCGGACCCACTCTTTCGGCTTTTGCCATTCACAGAAGCGGCGGATATTTTTCTCAGCGGTCCGCAGCGCGGTCCGTAATCGTGATGGAGCGATTCTCCACGCGGCAAGCTGTTCAGAATCGGTTACTCGTAAGTTCTGCTTTGGCCCGAGTCCGTCGAATCGGCGCGCATATTTCGACAGAGCTCGGTCTCCGCGCCGGCGTACGTCTTCCACGATCCTCCGCACGGCGGGTTCGATCTCATCTAAGCGCGAGCCACGTTCCGCCATCGCGCGAACGCGAGCTTCAGCCGCTTCGCCTTGCAGAATCCGCATTACATGACCACCTTATTCAGCGGATACTCCACAATCCCCTGCGCGTTAGCTTCTTTCAGGCGCGGAATCACCTGCCAGGCCAGCGATTCCTCGATGACCGTGTTCACAGCCAGCCACTCCGGATCGCTTAAAGTAGAAATGGTCGGCCGCTTGAGCGCGGGTAGCACGGCGAGCACACGCTCCAAATCCTCTTTACGCACGTTGAGCATAAGACCAACGCGGTTCTTGGCCTCCATGGCTCCGCGCAACATGAGGGCAAGGTTTTCGATCTTGCGGCGCTTGTCACAATCCGCCCACGCAGACTTGTTGGCGACGATTTGCGTGTTGCTCTCGAGTACCGTATCCATGATGCGCAGATGATTGGCGCGCAGGGAACTCCCAGTCTCGGTCACTTCCACAATCGCATCCGCGAGCATGGGAGGTTTCACTTCTGTCGCGCCCCAGGAGAACTCCACTCGCACATCCACATTACGGCTGGCGAAATAATTCTTCGTGACGTTCACCAGTTCGGTGGCGATAATGCGGCCGCTGAGGTCCTCCGGCTTTTCGTAGGCAGAGCTCTCGGGAACAGCCAGCACCCAACGGACCTTGCCCCGGCTCTGTTTCGCATAGATCAAATCAGAGACTGTGATCACTTCAAGCCCACTCTCGACGATCCAGTCGAACCCGGTGAGACCAGCATCCAGTGCGCCATGCTCGACGTAACGGGCCATCTCCTGCGCCCGAATCAGCATGCATTCGATCTCCGGATCTCCGGTCGAGGCGAAGTACGAGCGAGAATTGGTATGGATTGGCAGTCCCGCCTGGGCAAAGAGCTGGAGCGTAGCCTCCTGCAGGCTGCCTTTGGGAATCCCCAGCCGGATTTTCATCGCGAGATCTCCTCGACTGCGGCCGGGCCAATTACGATCGGTTTGGTGAAACACGATCGTGTACCTTCATGACAAACCACTCCGGCACCCTCGACTTCGACCTGGATCAGCAGCGAATCGCGATCGCAATCCGTCGCGGCAGAAACGACTTTGAGCCGGTTGCCGGAGGTCTCACCCTTGGTCCAAAGCTCGTTTCGAGAGCGGCTGTAGAACGTGACGTATCCAATCGCCAATGTCTTTTCCCAGGCTTCGCGATTCATAAATCCAAGCATCAGAATGTCGCCCGCCGAATCCTGAATGATTGCCGGAACCAGTCCCTGCATTTTGTCGAAATCAATATTATTCATATCGCTTTCTACTCTATCGGCAATTCAATTCACCACGGAGACACGGAGACACAGAGAAAACAAAAGATGAGTCGCAATCCGCATTTCCGGATTCCTTGTGTAACTTCGTGTCCTTTGTGGTTGAGATCTTTGCATTTTATTGAGCCTTCTCCGTGCCTCCGTGGTGAACAAACAAAAAGCCCGCTGAACTTTGCGCTTCAGCGGGCCTTGATTCCTGTGTTTGTGCGGTTCTAACTCAGCCCCACACCCCCGCCTCCGCGCTCTGCGCGTGATGGTGGTGGTGATGGTGCTGATTCATCATGAAGCTTAACGCTACGTGAGTGAGCCGGCTGAGTCAATCCGGAAAATCCGATGGAAGTGATCGCTTTCTTGGATGATAGGGAGAGGCACTTAGCATTTGGCCCGCGGACGTTCAATTTGCAGTTTCAAAAAGGCGAACAAGCTCTAAGGGCCAATTGCCAAGTGCTAAATGCTAAGGGCTGATGGCATAAGGTAAAATGAATTCACACCACACCACCAACTGGGAGACCTAATGGCCAAGATTGCCAAGACCGCAGACCGCAAGAAAGTAATGGATACTACCAAGAGCACCGATTGCCCCAAGTGCGGCAAGCCCACACGCATCGTTAAGCGGGTCAAGGACCGCGAACGCGGTGTCCCTGGCGGCATTTTCATCTCCTGCTCCGCCTGCGAATTCTACGAGAAGCTCTGATCGAGGATACTACTCCGCATACTCACATGAATTTGGGAAGACTTCCGAATCACCTTTTCTCAATCCTTGTAATCGCAAACACGGCGAAACAAAGCGCGAGCACAAGATGGTTCAGGGAAGCCCCGAAGTATTGCCACACGGCGGCATGGGGTCCGGGATAGTTGGACGAGAACAGTAAGCTGGCCATGTAAACCAGACCGCACACGCTGGCCGCGCGCACAAAACGCCCGAGTACGAGTGCGGCTCCAATCGCCAGTTCACCGTAGGCCACCAGGAGGGCGATGGGCGTGGCGTGCGGCAGAACGAAATTTCTCAGCACTGGCACCATGAATGGGTAGGCGCCGTCTTCTAGGAAGCGATTGATCCAGTATTGAAATCCTCCGCCCCGTGTGAAGTTGGTCCCAAAAACTTTGTATTCGGCGAAGATCAGGAACAAAATGCCAATGGAGATGCGAAGGGTGGCAAGCGACCTGGCGCTGGAAATTCCCATGCCGCTTACACGTTTTGGGTCTCTAACTCGGACAGCCGCGTTCCCAGTTCCTGCAGAATCTTGGCAGCCTCCGCCGCAGGATTCGCTGCCGCGGTAATCGGCCTGCCTACGACAACGTGCGTTGCTCCGGCTGCGACTGCCTCGCCTGGGGTCGCTACACGCGCCTGGTCCCCATGCGCAGAGCCTGCAGGTCGGACGCCCGGAGTGACCACGAGGAAATCACTACCTAGTTTCGCGCGCAAAGTTTTCACTTCCCGCGGAGAACTCACCACCCCGGCGCATCCGGCCTCAAGCGCCAGGGAAGCCAGCGATACAACTTGATCCACAACTTGTCCGTGTACTCCGGTTTCGTTCAAATCATGCTCGTTCAGGCTGGTGAGAACCGTCACGGCGAGCACTTGCAGGGTGCTCGTTTGTGTATCCCCGGACGCCCTCGTCCGGGGTTGGCGGACGAGGGCGTCCGCCCCTACATAAGCTGCTTCCGTTGCCGCGCGCAGCATCTTTGTGCCGCCGGAGGCGTGCACCGTCAGCAGACTCACGCCAAGCTGCGCCGCTTCGCGCACTGCCGCTGCCACCGTATTCGGAATGTCGTGATATTTCAGGTCGAGAAAGATTTTTCGGCCAGAGGCTGCCAGGTCTCGCACGATCTGCGGGCCTTCGGCGGTGTAGAGCTGCATCCCGACTTTGTAGATTTGTACGGCGTCTCCGAGGCTGGAAACAATTTTCCGCGCTTCTTTTGAAGAAGAAACATCGAGCGCCACGATCAGCCGCTCACGAGGAGAGATCATTCATCTGAGTTTAGCAGCCCAACAAGGAAGAGTCAGAATTGTTTTGAAAGAGCGTGTCGGAGTGTTTCTAGCGGCTCAAGACTGGCTCACGCAGCATAGCCATCGTGGTCGCGGCTTTTTTGGGAGGAACAACATCCAGCCGCACTCGCTGCGTCCCCTGCGCCTGGAACTTCAATACCTTGGCCGCGCTGTAGGAGACGTCAATAATCCGTCCCGGCACAATTGGTCCACGGTCGTTGATCCGGACGACCACCACTCTCCGGTTCCGCAAGTTTGTGACTTTTACCAGGGTCCCCAGAGGCAGGCTGGGGTGGGCTGCGGTCAGGTCGTACATATTGTAGGGTTCGCCGCTAGCCGTGGGCTTGCCCTCAAAGTCCCCGCCGTACCAGGAGGCTGTGCCTACCTGATAGGGCCGCGCGCCCGGCCTGGTGGCAGGTATCGCAACACTGATCTTTTCTAAGACCGCCGTCTTGTGTTTAGCTGACCCTGAGCTGGTTGGCCCCTGAGCCGCTCCCATGCCGACGAGTAATGCTATCGTCAGCCCTCGAGCTATACGTCTTCGCATCAGATACCCTCCATCTTCGAGTCATCCTCCCCGTGAACGATCTAACGTGAACGATCTAACGGCCAGTTTGGGAATGCTAGAGGCCTTGGAATGGGCTGTCAATCAGGAAATATCTGTACAACGATTATAAAATAGTTATAGATATGTGACGTAACTTATTGTCAATAATGATGTATGCAGCCTATGTTGCAGTATCATAAGGTGATGTCTATTTATCATTAAGTAAGTAATCTCGATTTTCAGTTTGAAGGTAGTTTTTTCGTGGTCCTGTTTTCAATAGCTTGGATTCAACACCTAAAGTAACAATCTTTCGGTTCAGGCGAACTCTTTTGACCTCAGACCACCATACCGCGACCCCGGTTGATCGGTTACCAGTAACCATGAATCATGATTACTGCAATCGCGCGCCTGTCTTCACAGCAGTAGCGACCGTCGCTCGCTGCATCGAGCGAAGTCCACAGAACCCGAAGCAACATTCTTCGTGATCTCTTCAACAAAAGAGTTTGCAACCATCGCGGTTTCCGATAGATTCGCCTCTATGCCTCCTCCGCCCGTGATTCTGACCATTGCCGGGTTCGATCCCTCATCCGGCGCCGGGATCACAGCCGACATCAAGACGATCGCCGCCCATGGCTGCTATGGGATTGCCGCCATCACCGCACTGACCGTCCAGTCCACGGTGGGAGTTCGACAAGTTTCCCCGGTCGATCCCCATCTGCTCAGAGATAGCCTGGAAGAACTGACCGCCGACGTCAAGGTTTCTACGGTACACATTGGAATGCTGGGGTCGGGCGAGGTAGCTAGCCAGGTGGCTGAGTTTCTGGAAGGATCCTCGCCCGCTCATGTAGTTCTTGATCCAATCCTGAGGGCGTCTTCGGGAACCGCTTTGTTGGACACTCTGGGGATCGAGATCCTGACCCAGAAGCTGCTTCCTCTGGCGACGGTCATCACACCAAACGTGGATGAAGCTGCTGCGCTAACCGGCCTCGAGGTCCGAGACGTTGGCCAAATGAGGGATGCCACCCAGCGCTTGCACGAAATGGGAGCCAAGGGAGTGGTAATTACTGGCGGGCATCTGGAGAGAGCTGTGGATTTCCTCAGTTTGGAGAATGGCGGTGGGGTGCAGGTCTTCCGGGCCGAACGGCTGGATTCCAAGTGTACGCATGGCACCGGCTGCGCCTTCTCAACCTCTATCGCCTGTCATCTGGCCCAAGGCAGAGGATTATCCGAGGCGGTGCTGTTGGCCAAAGCTTATGTAACAGCCGCCATCAGCAGCGGCTATCCGTTGGGGAAAGGCTGCTCCCCCGTGAATCACATGTATCGGTTGAAAAGCCACCCAAGGGCAGCCGGACTCGCAAAGAGACTGGCTTCAGGGAAGGACTAGCTCTCAGATTTCCGATTCTTCAGCAGAATGCCTGCCAGAAAAGCTGCACATGCCGCCATCAGCCACTGGATGCGCCAAAGCTGGACTGCTTCAAAATCCGACATGTCATGCACACTAACGAAACCCATGGCCAGCGCGACAACCAGGAAAGCGCTGCCGACCAGGAACGCGCACAGAGAGGGCATCGGCAACCCGAACCAGCCTGTAACGCTGCTGAAATCGAGTGCTCGGAGGAATCCGAAATATTTCGTCCAGTTTCGATCTGAAACTCCACTGGAGCGATGCCGGCCCGATCCGCAGATATGACAGAATGCCGCCCCCACCATGAACTCAGTTCCGCAACGGCGACAAGCCTCAGCTAAGCTGTCATTCGTCGCTGGCTGCGATACGGGAGGGCGCCAGAACTCCTGATGAGTGTCGTGGATGACATCAGACATGGTGGGTTCCTTTAACAAATTCGTGGCAAACCTATGACCAAATTGCGCTGAGTGGAAAGGCCATGTTTCCAAAAGGTTTACGAGGGGCAACATAATTCGTCTTATCTGCCAGGCAGAGAAAGAATTACTCTGACCGTGCAAAGATTCTAAATCCAAAGATGATCCTTGCCGCAACCCACTTAGCCAGAAAGAGTTGCACCAAGGGTTCGGCATCCGTGGCGCTTCTCGGTTACACTCGCAAGCAGCGACTCTTTGAGAGATTCCGGTCTTGCCTCGCATAATCATCCTGCGCATAGTTGTTGTGGCCTGTTTACTTCCGGCCGTTCTCAGCGGACAACTACCTGCGACTGCGCCGACCACTAAAACGCCAGTTTCGCAGCCACAGATTTCCCAGCCGCCGATAACCCATCCGACGATTTCCCAGCCGACAGAGAAGCTCTCGTTCCGGGCCTCCGACCCGCAGAACCCCCAGGCCTTCGAGCACTTCTACAACATGGACTACGACCGCTCGACCCAGGAGTTCACGCAAATCTTGCAACGGCATCCGGACGATCCTGATGCAATAAACCATCTGTTGAATGTAGTGCTATTTCATGAGCTGTATCGGATCGGCGCACTGAATGCCGGAGAGTACGCGAATGACAGCTTCGTGAATACGTCGCCTCGTCGGGCTGATCCGCGCACCTGTGAGCAGATCAAATCGCTGGTCCAGAAGGCCATGGCGATCGAAGAGAGGCGGCTGCAAGCAAATTCAAAAGACGTCGGAGCGCTCTATGCTCGTGGGGTCACTCGAGCGCAGTTCGCGACCTACACCGCATTGATCGAGCGCGCATGGTTCTCGGCTCTGCGGAACGCGGTCGGCGCGCGGCGTGATCACGAGAGAGTGTTGGAATTGAATCCGCATGACGTGGATGTCAAGCTGATCATCGGCGCCCACAATTACGTTGTTGGCAGTCTGCCCTGGGCCGTGAAAACGGCTTCGAGCATCGTCGGCCTTGGAGGCAACAAAGAAAAAGGCCTGGAGTATCTTCACCAAGGAGCGGCAGGCAACACTGAAACCAGCATTGACGCGAAAATCGTCCTGGTTGTGTTCCTTCGCCGCGAGCGCCGGTTCGACGAGGCACTGCAAATTTTGAGGACCCTCGAGCCTCAGTATCCCCACAATGTTCTCTTCGCGTTGGAGGAAGGGAACCTGCTTCGGGCCAAGGGCGAAGACCAATCCGCGGCAGCGATCTACCGAAGAGTTTGGCAGGATGGACACGACGGCCGTTATTCTGGGCTGCACTATGAAGTTGCCGCCCTCGCGCTGGCGGATGTGCTTCGCAACCAGAAAAATTACCCGGGAGCAGCGGCGGCTTACGAGCAGGTCAGCGAAATCCAGAAGCCTGATCCTGAAGCCGCGCAAAGGGCTGCAGTGGGCGCCGGAGAGATGTATGATCTTCTGCAGAAACGTGACTTGGCGTTAAAAAAGTACCAAGCGGCGATCTTACTGGACGCCAGCACCCGCGAGGCCGAAACTGCCCGGAAAAGAATCAAAGAAGCCTATAAGGGCTCCTGACGGGGAACATCGGTCT
>WNGG01000083.1_pt1 | contig 92199 bp, 89 predicted proteins | sample 5400661 | NCBI WGS metagenome assembly WNGG01 (sample SAMN13153372, study PRJNA577476) | soil metagenome | isolation source: 100 cm soil or saprolite under Garry oak tree replicate 1 | place: USA:California | collected 2016-06-15
TCATCGTCCACGAGGACACCCGCACGGGCGGTCTCGCCGGCGAGATCGCGGCCCGCATCAACGAGCAGGCGTTCGAGTGGCTGGACGGGCCGATCATGCGGGTGACCGCGCACGACGTGCCGCTGCCCTATGCACCGACATTGGAGGACTTTGTCCTCCCGCAGACCGAAGACATCGTTAAGGCGGCACGGTGGCTTGCGGCATACTGAGGCCATTGGCCGCTGGCTATTGGCCAACGGCTAATGGCTAACAGCTGATTCGGAGACTACATGGCCCGCATCGACGTGCTCATGCCCCAGATGGGCGAATCCATCGCCGAGGGCACCGTGAGCAAGTGGCTCAAGAAGATCGGCGACCCGGTGAAGCGTGACGAGCCGCTGTTCGAGATCTCGACCGACAAAGTGGACGCCGAGATCCCCGCACCCGCGGCGGGCGTGCTGGCCGAGATCAAGGTGCAAGAGGGCCAGACGGTTCCGGTGCAGACGCTCGTAGCGGTGATCGAAACGGAAAAGGGCGCCGTCGCGTCGCCCCCGGCCGCCGCCTCCGCACCGCCGGCGTCCAAACCGGAGCCGCCGAAGCCCGCCCCGCCCTCGTCCCCCCCGCGCCCGGCTGCCGCGGTCGCCGCTCCGTCCGCCCCCGCCCGCCCCGGTCCGACTCCTGCCGTCCCCGTTCCCAAGGGTGATGGCGGCGCCGAGACCGCCGAGGACCGGCTCCGCAAGCGATCCACGCCCCTCGTCCGCAAGATCGCGGCTGAGCACCAGGTCGACATCTCCACGATCCCCGGGACCGGCTTCGCGGGCCGCGTGACGAAGCAGGACATCCTCGGCTTCATCGAGCGTGGGGTGGCGGCGCCGCGGCCCGCGGCCGCCACGTCCATCGGCCCGGTCGCGCACCCTGTGGTCGAGCCGTGGCCCGGCGACCGCGTCGAGCCCTTCTCCAAGATCCGCAAGATCACGGCCGACCACATGATCATGTCGCGCCGCGTGTCGGCGCACGTCACGAGCTTCTTCGAGGTGGACTACACGCAGATCGCGGAGCTGCGCCGGCGGCACAAGCAGGCCTACGCCGAGCGCGGCGCGAGCCTCACCTACCTCGCCTTCATCGCCAAGGCGTGCGCCGAGACGCTGCGCCAGCATCCTGTGGTCAACGCCGCCGTCTCGGGCGACAGCATCATCTACCGGCGCGACATCAACATCGGCATCGCCGTGGCGCTCGACTGGGGCCTCATCGTGCCCGTGATCAAGCACGCGGACGAGCTCTCGCTGGCGGGGATGGCGCGCGCCATCAGCGATCTCGGCGAGCGCGCCCGGGCGAAGAAGCTGTCTCCCGACGAGATCCAGCGCGGCACGTTCACCATCACCAACCCCGGCGTGTTCGGCTCGTACGCCGGGGCGCCGATCATCAACCAGCCGCAGGTCGCCATCCTCGGCGTGGGCGCGATCGAGAAGCGGCCCAAGGTGGTGACGCTGCCCGACGGCTCGGACGGGCTTGCGGTCCGCACGCTGGGGATGGTGTCGATGTCCTACGATCACCGCATCGTGGACGGCGCCGACGCCGATCGCTTCCTCGCCGACGTGAAGGCGATGCTGCAGAGCTTCCCGGAAGGAGCGGTATAGCGATGCCGAAGGTCCTCACAGCCGCGCGGGTGCGCATCGCGGCGTCGAACGAGGCCGATTACCTCGCGACGCTGCGCGAGCTCTGCCAGTTCGCCGAGGCGCGGAGCCAGCGCATCTGGCTGTTCCGCAACGCCAAGGACCCGCAGCTCTTCATCGAATTCTCGGAGAGCCCAGCGACGCCTCCAGGCGCTGGGCACCTACGCGCCGGATGCGTGGGAGCTGTGGACCGAAGTGCCGCTCACCGCGGCGGCCGAGGCGTAGAGGGCGGGGGCGGGGAGGGCGGCGTGGCGCGGCGCACGATCGTCGTGGACGGCCAGACCTGGGAGGTGTATCCCTCCGGGCGCTTCACGGTCTACGACAAGGACGAGTTCGGGCTCATGTTCCAGCTGGGCACGGGGGCCGAGCGCAAGCGGCGCTACACGCGCTACGCTCCCGTGGGGAGCCGCCGTCCCGACGCCGCGCTGGCCGAGCTCTCGAGCGCCCAGCTGATCGAGCTGTTTCGCCACTCGCAGCCCGCCTGGACCGCGCCGGAGGCCGCCTACGGCGCGCGTTGACCTGCATTGCCACTCCACCGCGTCGGACGGGGAGTTCGCCCCGGCCGTGGTGGCGCGGCGCGCGCGCGAGGCCGGACTCGCAGCGATCGCGCTGACCGATCACGACACCACGGCGGGCGTCGCGGAGGCGGCGAGCACCGGCGCCGACGCGGGAGTGCGCGTGGTGTGCGGCTGCGAGTTCAGCGTGAAGGCGCCGTGGGGCGAGCTGCACCTGCTCGGCTACTTCCTCGATCCCGACCACGTCAGGTTGCAGGAATTCCTCGCCGGCACGCGGGCGGCCCGCCGTCGCCGCGCCGAGCAGATGGTCACGCGACTGCGCCAGCTCGGGGTCGGCATCGAGCTGGGCCAGGTCGAGACCGTCGCGAACGGCGGCGCGCTGGGGCGGCCGCACGTCGCCCGCGTGCTGGTCGAGCGCGGCGTGAGCGCGGACATCGGCGAGGCGTTCGACCGTTACCTCGGCCGGGGCCGCCCCGGCTACGTGGAAAAGCCGCTCCCTACCCTGCAACAGGTGACGGAGCTCGTGCACGCGGTCGGCGGCCTCGCCGTCGCGGCGCACCTGGGCACCCACGGCAGCGAGGGACAGATCCGGCTCTTCAAGCAGCAGGGCCTGGACGGGCTCGAAGTCCGCCATCCGAGTCACCCGCCGGCGATGGAAGCGCGGCTCACGCGCATGGCGGAGCGGCTCGGCCTCGCGATCAGCGGCGGCTCCGACTGGCACGGCGACACCGAGCTGGGAGACGCGCACGCCCCGCTCGGCGGGATGGATGTTCCCCTGGAGTGGCTGGAGAAACTGGAGCAGCGAGCAAACTCGAGGAAGCCATGAACGAACCGCTCGCAGTCGGCACCAAGGCACCCCCGTTCACCGCGCAGGCGTCGGACGGCAAGACCTACTCTTTGGCGGAGGTGCTCAAGCAGCGTCACGTGGCGCTGGTGTTCTACCCGGGGAACAACACCCCCGGCTGAAACCGCCAGCTCTCCGCCGTGCGCGATGAGATCGCCAAATTCGAGCAGCGTGGCATCCAGCCCTTCGGCGTCAATCCGGCGGGCGTGGACAGCCACCACAGCTACGTCACGAAGCTGGGATTCAACTTCCCGCTCCTGTCGGACCCCGAGCGGGCGATCGCCCGCGCCTACCGGGCGCTGAAAGACGACGGACACGGGATCGCCCGCACGGTGTACGTCGTGCGCCGGGACGGGACGATCGCCTTCGCCCAGCGCGGGGCCCCGCCGGTGGACGAGATCGTCGGGGCCGTCGACGGGGGCGGCCGTGCCTGACCTGCACGGCAAGGTCGCGCTCATCACCGGCGTCGGCCGCGTGGGGCAGATCGGCCACGCCGTCGCGAAGGGATTTGCCCAGGCCGGGGCCAAGCTCGTGCTCGCGGACGTCAACGCGGTCGGGCTGGCGGACCGCGTGCGGGAATTCAAGGCCGGGGGTCACCGCGTCGCCTCGTCGGCCGGCGATCTCACGACGCCCGCCGCGGCTCGGGCCGCGGTGGCGGTCGCGCGCCAGCAGTTCGGGGGCCTGGACGTCGTCGTTAACGTCGCGGGCGGCCTCGTGAACTACGGCTCGGCGCTCGAGCTCGCGCCCGAGCAGCTCGAGAAGGAGCTCGCCGTCAACGTCAAGACCACGTTCTACGTCTCCCAGGCCGCCGTCCCGGCGCTGCTGGAGCGGGGTGGTGGCGCCATCGTCAACTTCTCATCCATGGCCGTCCTGAAGCCGCAGAGCCAGATGGCGTCCTACATCGCGGCGAAAGCCGCGGTGGCGGGGCTCACCCGCGCGTTCGCGCGCGAGTTCCGCGACCGGGGCGTGCGGGTCAATGCGGTGGCGCCGGGGACGATGAAGACCGCGGACAACCTGGCGCAGATGAAGGATGCCAACGTGCGCTGGGTGGAGCTCGACCAGCTCGTCACCGCTGTGCTGTTTCTCGCGAGCGACGACGCGCAGGCCGTCACAGGCGAGATCCTGCCCGTCGCGGGTGACGTCTAGCGTGGAGCTCGTCGGCCGGCGGGCGCTCGTCACGGGAGCAGGCCGGCGTGTGGGGCAGGCGATCGCCGTCGGCCTGGCACGCGCCGGCTGCGACGTGGCGGTGCACCATCGCGGCTCCGCGGCGGGAGCGGGGGAGACCGGCGAGCGGATTCGGGCGGCGGGTCGTCGGGCGGAGCTCGTGCAGGCGGACCTGCGCGACGCCGCCGCCGCGCGCGCCCTTGCCGACCAGGCGGCCCGCGCGCTCGGGGGCCTCGACATCCTCGTCAACTCGGCGGGGGTGATGCGGGAGCAGCGCGTCGAGGACGTCACCCCCGAGGGCTGGGATGAGACGCTCGATCTCAACCTCCGAGCGTATTTTTTCGTGGCGCAGGGCGCCATTCCGCATCTGCGACGGACCAAGGGCCGGATCGTGAACCTCGCTGACGAGGCGGCGTTCGAAGTCTGGCCGGGCTACGTGCCGCACTGCGTCAGCAAGGCGGGCGTCGTCATGCTGACGAAGGGGCTCGCCCGGGTGCTCGCGCCGGACATCACGGTCAACGCGGTGGCGCCAGGCGCCGTGCTGCCCCCCGATGCCTGGGACGACAAGGGCCGCCAGCGGCTGGCGCGCACCACGCCACTCCAGCGCCTGGGCAGCCCCGACGACGTGGTGCAGGCGGTGCGCTACCTGCTCGAGGGCGGCGACTACGTGACGGGCACGACGCTCGTGGTGGATGGAGGGCGGCTGATCCGGTGAGCGAGGTGGTCGCGATGCGGGACGTGGTCGTGATCGGGGGCGGCTGCTACGGCACGTTTTACGCGGGCCAGCTGGCGAAGGCGAAGGCGAAGGGCAAAGCGCAGTTCCGTCGGGTGGTCGTCGTGGACCGCTCCGCCACCTGCCGCGCGCGCGCGGAGCTCGGGGAAGCGCCCGACTGCGTGTTCGCCGTGGAGGAGTGGAGCGCGTTCTTCGACCGGTTCCTGGCCGGGGCTCGCACGCCGCGGCCGGGCGAGCCCGAGGACTACATCGTCCCGTCGCCGCTCATGCCGCACCTGATGTTCGAGTGGGTGGTGCGGCGCGCCCGCCAGCGCTGGCCGGAGCGGCCGGTCGAGATTGCCCCGGTGCCGGGCGAGCTAGGCACGGCCTACGATCGTGTGGCGCCCGACCACACGCGCTACGTCTCCTTCGCCGACTGGCTCTGCCCCACCCACTGCGTCGAGCCCGCCATCTGTCCGGCGATCGCCGCCCCGCGCAACTGGGAGATGGGTGTGGCGATCGGCGCCCTGGCGGCGCGGCTGCGCGCCGCGGGGCGGCCGCTGTCCGGTACGGCGCTGTTCGTGTGCCGGCATCACGTCTTCGGCGTGGGGACGTTCGCCGTGGCCGCCGTGGTCGAGGGAGACCGCATCGTGGCGCGCGCGGGCGCGGGCGCGCAGCCGGCCGAGGTGCTGGTGGGGACGATCTCGAGCTGCCACGGGGCCTTGAACTTGCTCAGAATCGGGGCGGCGAGGGAGACTTCAGACATCAGACGTCAGACGTCAGACATCATTGCTCACCTCTGATGTCTGACGTCTGATGTCTCCCGAAGAGCGTCGAGCGCACCTGATCCGCGCGCGCGAGCTATTCAACGCCGGCGACTATTGGGCCGCCCACGAGGCCCTGGAAACCGTCTGGCGTTCTATTATTAGCGACGACGCGGCGCCGGCGTGGCAGGGTCTGATCCAGGCGGCGGCGGCGCTGCTGCACTTGCAGCGCCGCAACCGGGGGAGGGCGATCTCCCGCGATTGGAATTCCGGAGCGATGCCTGAGACTGTAAGCAACGGCTACGACCTGATCATCGTGGGCGCCGGCCCCGCCGGCCTCACCGCCGCCATGTACGCCGGCCGCGGCATGCTCCAGGCCATCACGATCGAGCGGGGCGCCCCCGGTGGTGAGCTCCTCAACACCGACCTGATTGAGGACTATCCCGGATTCGAGAGCGTCAAGGGGTGGGAGCTCGCGCAGAAGATGCATGATCATGCCAAGAAGTTCGGGGCCGAGATCGTTACGGATATGGTCGAGAGCGTGCGCAAGGGCGGGGACGGCGTGTTCGAGGTGCGCACCGCCCGCGGCCGCGTGTACCGCGCTCCCACGGTGATCCTCACGGCGGGGGGCACGCCGGTGAAGCTGGGCGTGCCGGGGGAGAAGGAGTATGCGGGGAAGGGCGTGTCGTACTGCGCGGTGTGCGACGGCGCGTTCTTCAAGGGCGAGGTGCTCGCCGTCATCGGCGGGGGCGATGCCGCGGTGGAGGAGGCGGACTATCTCACCCGCTACGCGAGCAAGGTCTACATCGTGCACCGGCGCGACCAGTTCCGGGCCTCGAAGATCCTGCAGGAGCGGGCCTTCGCGAATCCGAAGATCGAGGTGATCTGGAACAAGAAGGTGCTGGAGATCAAGGGGAATGCGAAGGGCACGGACCACCTGGCGCTCGAGGACACGGTGACGGGCGAGCGCTCCACGCTCAAGGTCGGCGGCGTGTTCGTGTTCATCGGCTTCCGGCCCAATACCGACCTCGTCCACGGGCACGTGGAGCACGACGCCGGTGGCTATTTCGTCACCGACGACCGCATGATGACCTCCCTGCCCGGGCTGTTCGCTGCGGGTGACGTGCGGAGCCAGCTCACCCGCCAGATCACGACCGCCGTGGGCGACGCCACCACGGCGGCGATCGCGGTCGAGAAGTACCTCGCCGCGCTGCGGGAGAAAGAGCGCGCGTCGGTCGCGTCGTGAAGGTCATTCCGATCCCCAACGGCCAGTTCGCCGAGAACTGCTACGTCGTCGTGGACGAGGCGCGCCGCGCTTGCGCGATCGTCGATCCCGGGGAGGAAGCGGATCTCATCGCCCACCGGGTCGCGACGCTCGACGTCACGCCCGTCGCGATCTGGCTGACGCACGCGCACCTCGACCACGTGATGGGGGTGGCCCGCCTCAAGCGGGAGACCGGCGCGCCCGTGTATCTGCACCCGGCGGATCGGGAGCTGTACGATCACACGGTGCAGCAGGGCTTGGCGTTCGGGATTCCGGTGGATCCGCCGCCGCCCCCCGACCGCCGGTTCGCCCACGGGGCGGCCGTGCGGGTGGGGGAGTGCGTGTTCATGGTGCGCCATGCCCCGGGCCATTCCCCCGGGAGCGTGTGTCTCGTGGGGGACGGCGTCGTGTTCACCGGCGACGTGCTGTTCGCCGGGTCCATCGGCCGTACCGACCTTCCGGGCGGGGACCTCGAGACGCTCGGCAAGAGCATCGAGCGGGAGTTGCTCGTGTTGCCGGATTCCACCATCGTGTACAGCGGCCATGGACCCCAAACCACGATCGGACAGGAGCGGCGCGCCAACCCCTTCCTCACGGGCCTCTACCGGCTCGCCTGAGTCCGCGCGGCCGACCTGCCTGCGGTGCGGCGCGGAAGTCCTCCCCAAGCCGTGGGGCTGCAAGCAGCCCTGCCCCAACTGCAGCTTCACCTACCCACTCGGCGACTGCTCTGATTAAAGGCCACGTCATCGCGCTCGTCCTCCTGGCCCTCGACTGTCTCGTCCGCGCCTGGCGCATCCAGCTAGCGGTGTGGACGGCGGGGGGCCGGCTGTCGTTCGGCGACGCGCTGCGCCTGAACCTGTACGGGGAAGCGGCGTCACAGCTCACGCCGAATCGCCTGGGCGGCGAGCCGGCGCGGTTCCTCGGGCTCAACGAAGCGCGCCTCCGGCCCGTGACGGGGCTGGTGGCGATCGGCGTCGAGGTGGCCGGCGAATGGCCGGTCTTCGTGCTCTTGGGCGGGGCGCTGTTCGTCCACTACGTGCCCGATTGGCACGATGCCGCCCGGGTGTGGCTGCACCGGCACCGCGCCGGCGAGCTCGTCACGGTCGAGCTGATCGCGCTCGCTGTTCTGCTCCTCGTCTACCTGCTGCAGCGCCTGGTACGCTCGGGCACGATCCCCCACCGGGTGCGTCGCCAGTGGCGCGTTGCCTTGGCCCACGTGCGGCGTGCCCCCTGGTGGGTGCTGGGGGTGATGGCCGTCCTCACCGTCGTGAGTCTCGCCAGCCGGGCCCTGATCCTGCCGGCCCTCGCCTGGGGCGTCGCGGTGGCCCCACCGTTCGCGGTCATGTTCTTCGGCGCCCTCGCGCTGCTGCACGCGCCGGTCGTCGTCCCGCTGCCCGCCGGGGGCGGGGGTGTAGACGTCGCGTTCGTCGCGGGATTCGCCGGGGACTTCGGCTCGCACCAGGTGCCGATGCTGCTGCTGTGGCGCTTCTACACCGTGGTGCTGCTGACGGGGCTCGGCGTGTATGCGATGATTCGGAGTCTCGGCTACCACGCCGCGACCGAGCTGTTCAAGATCGGGTGGCGCAAGGCCGGACGCACAAACGCTGCGATTCACGGACGCGGCGGAGAAGAAACCGCCCGATGAGCGAGCCGCGCATCCCACCCCTCACTCCACAACAGGCCGCGCCCGAGGTGCGGCCGATCTTCGAGACATATCTGCGGGAGCGCGGCAACGTGCCCAACATGTTCCGCACCGTCGCGCTCCGCCCGTCGCACCTCAGGACGATGATCGCCCACTTCCGCACGGTGATGAACGAGGGCACCGTGCCGCCCCTCCTGAAGGAGCTCCTGTGGGTGCGCATCTCACATCTCAACCAGTGCCGCTACTGACTCAACTCCCACACTGTCTTGGCAAGACAGAAGGGAGCCGCTGCGGACCTGGTCGAGGCCGTCCAGGACCGGGGTCCTCGCCCGGTCGTCGAGGGGCTCGAGGCCGGGTGGCGGGTGGCGCTCGAGTACGCCGACGTGGTCCACCGCTCGGGGCACGACGTCACGGACGAGCTGTACGGCCGCCTCGCGTCCGCGTGGGATCCGGGGCAGATCATTGAGATCACGCTCGTGATCGGGATGACGGAGTACTTCAACAGGTTCAATGATGCGTTGCGGGTAGAACCAACGAAGTGACCGGCCTAGCCCTTGGGCGCCGGAGCGATGCCTACCAAAACGACCGTTCGTTCCAAAGCCCGTTTCACCCCGTGAGGCACGCCTTCGGGCGCCAGGATCAGGTCCCCCGTCCGTGCCTCGATTATCCTCGTATCTAGGATGAAGCTCGCCTTTCCTGAGACGACGAAATAGAATTTGTCGGCGCCCGCGTGCGCGTGGATCGGTTGCGACTGGCCGGCCTCGAAGCAGTTGAGCCCTACGAGCAGGCGCGGCGAGCGGAAGCAGTCGAGTTTCGTCATCTTGTCCGGCGCGAACGCGGCGCGGGACGGCAGGTGTTGAATGAAATCCGTGAGCGCCATGGGCGATTCCTGGCTCGAGACCGATGGTGTCCGCAGCGAACGGACGGAGGCGATGAGCGCAACCCGCGTCGAGCGCGATCCCTTGGGTGAGCTGCCGGTGCCCGCGGAGGCGCTGTACGGCGTCCAGACGGAGCGGGCGCGCCGCAACTTCCCCATCTCCCACCTCGCCCCGCTCGCCCCGTTCGTCGACGCCGTGATCTGGATCAAGAAAGCGGCCGCCCTCACGCATCGGGAGACCGGGCGTCTCGAGGCGCGGCTCGCCGACGCCATCGTCCGCGCCGCCGACGAAGTCCTGAGCGGGGCGCACCGCGACCACTTCGTCGTGGACCCCTATCAGGCCGGGGCGGGGACGTCCCACAACATGAACTGTAACGAGGTGCTCGCCAACCGTGCGAACGAGATCCTCGGCGGCAAGCGCGGCGAGTACCGACCCGTGGATCCCAACGACCACGTCAACATGGCCCAGTCGACGAACGACGTGATCCCGACGGCGATCCGGCTGGCGGCCCTGGCCCAGCTGCCGGCCCTGCTCGACGCGCTGGGTCGGCTGGCGCGAGCCTTTCTGGCCAAGGGTCAGGCGTTCGACGGCATCCTCAAGTCCGGTCGCACCCATCTCCAGGACGCGACGCCGATCCGCCTGGGCCAGGAGTTCGTGGCCTACGGGGGGACCGTCGAGCGCAACCGCGATCGGATCGCCGCGGCCGCCGCCGCGCTGCGCGACCTCGGGATCGGCGGCAGCGCCGTGGGCACCGGGCTGAACGTGGAGCCCGAATATCCCCGGCTGATGGTGCAGCACCTGAAGGAGCTGACGGGCCTCGAGCTGCGAGAGGGGCAGGACCGGGTTCAACTGATGCAGTCGCTGGGCGATGCGACGGCCTTCAGCGGAGCGCTCCGGACCTACGCCGTGGACCTGGGGAAGATCGCGAGCGACCTCCGGCTGCTCGCCTCCGGCCCGCGCACCGGTCTCGCGGAGATCGTGCTTCCGGCCGTCCAGCCCGGCTCGAGCATCATGCCCGGGAAGGTGAACCCGTCGATCGCCGAGATGGTGAACATGGTCTGCTACCAGGCGATCGGGAACGACGTCACGATCGCGACGGCGGCGGAGGCGGGCCAGCTCGAGCTGAACGTGATGATGCCCGTGATCGCCCACAACCTGCTCTTCACGATGCTGATCCTCACGAACGCGACCCGGATCTTCGCGGAGCGCTGCGTGGAAGGGATCGAGGCGGATCGCGCGATGTGCGAGCACTGGCTGGAGCGGAGCCCGGCCATCGTCACCGCGCTGGCGCCGCGGATCGGCTACGCCGCCGCGGCGCAGCTCGCCAAGGAAGCGGTGGCGAGAAACGTCACGGTGCGGCAGCTGGTGCGCGACAAGGGCTTGCTCACTGACGCAGAGCTCGACCGGGTGCTCGACTTGCGGGCCATGACCGGGCCGGGCGTGCCGGGAGAGCCGAAGCGGGAGCGGAAGGGGAAGAAGCAGTAGCCGGGGAGACGGGCGGTCTGCGGTGCACACTCTCAGGAGGGGCACGTATGAGCTGGATCGTCGCGGGGTTGATCGCAGGCGTCGGTGCATTCTTCTCCGATTTCGTCATGTGGGGAAAGGTCTTCACTGGTCCGGAAATGCGCACGTTCGGAACGATGCCGCCCACGCCCGAGGAAGGAAAAAAAATGATGGCGGCGAACATGCCCAAGGCGGCTGCGCTGGCGCTGATCTTCGGTTTGCTGCTCGCAGCTTCCTATCAACGGCTCAAGGGCGCACTCTGGGTGCAGGGTGGCGGGCCGCTGGCCGGGATGGAGTTCGCGACCCTCCTTTGGTTGTGCACGATCGCGTTGTCCACGATCGGCAGCGGCGTGTGGTATGACAAAGTACGACCGTTGCTCAAGGCGACGTTCTGGTCGTGGCTCGTCCGGATGAACGTCGCCGGGCTGCTCGTAGGATTGCTCGTGAAGTGACGTTCCCCGGGTGGGAGGCCGTGACCGACGTCACGGCCTCGCGCCTCTCGTCGGGTGTACCAATCGTCCATGCCCAGGACGGTCTTGCTCGTCGCCGCGCTCACACTCGCGAGCGCTGTGCCCCTGCACGCGCAGCGCCGCTTCCGACTCGGACCGGCGGTCTCGTCGATGTCGCTCCAGGACCTGTCGGGGGCGAGCCACAGCTTCACGGGATACGGTGGCGCCGTCGCCTTGATCACCGGTGATGACGGCGAGAGCGGGCTCTCGGTCATTCGCTACGGCGACCTGGGTACCGATAGCCGCGTGCGCCGGCTCACCCTGTACGCGCTCGACTCCTACTACTACCCCGTCGGCACGCGCGGCATCGCCCCCTTCGCCGCCACGGAGCTCGGGCTGGCGCGCGTCACCGAGTCGACGTCGTTGTGTCTGCTCCTGTCCTGCACGGACACCGTCTCGACGTCGAGCCAGGTCGCGCTCACCTTCGGGCTCGGCGTCCGTATCAACGCGGGCAAGGACGCGGCGGCGGTCATCGAGGGCCGGTTCTTGGAGGTGCCGCAGAGCGAGATCCAGGCGCTCGAGGCGCGCGCCAACGTCTCGATCGCGCTCGGAAGTCCGCGCACCGGTCAGTTCACCGCCGGCACGCTCGGCCCGGCGGCGAGCTATCTCGTCCCCCTGTCCGGGCCGCTCCGGGCCCGCAGTCCCTTCGTGGGCGTCCGCTTCCGGCGCGACACCAAGAAGCCAGCGAGCAGCGTCGGGCTCGAGATCGATTTCGCCCCTATGAAGGTCGTCGGCAGTTGCACCGACCCGGGCTGCCGGCCCGCCGCCATCCTGTTCGCGCCGGGCTACGAGGCCGGGGTCTGGCCGCGCTGGGGACGGGTGTACGGCGAAGTGGGCTTCCTGCTCGCCGGCTTCTACACCGAGGGCCCGGACCGCGGTATCGCTCAGGGGCTGCACGGTGGGTTGGGGTGCGATCTCACGAGTGGCCCGATGACCTGGAACTTCAACGCCCGCCTGTTGTGGCTGCAGCGCAAGTCGGGGGAGAACGTGTTCGGCGTGCAGGTGGGTCTTAGTCTCTCGCCGGGATTGAGGGGGAAGACGGCTAGACCCTAGGTAGGTGGACTCGCTCGGCGTCTTGGCATCTTGGCGTCCCCCTATTCGCTTGTCTCTCCTCACCTTTGGCCATTGAATCCCGTGAGCCAGCTTGGCATATTGATGTGCGTATGCGCGTTACCACCTGGGCCGAATATGGTCTGATTGTTTCCCTGAACCTCGCCAAGCGCGCGGGGCAGGGGCCGGTGGCGGCGCGCGAGCTCGCCGAGCAGGAACGTCTCCCTCACGACTACGTCGAGCAGATCCTCCTCCGCTTGCGGCGCGCCGGTCTGGTGGACTCCGTACGCGGCGCCAAGGGCGGCTACCACCTCGCGCGAGAGCCGCAGGCCATCACGGTCAAGGATGTGATGGAGGCCTCCGAGCACGTCACGTTCGAGGTCAACTGCGATCTGCACCCGGTCGACCCGCATCGATGTAGCCCGGAGGCGTCGTGTAGCATCAGGCCGGTGTGGCGAATGTTGGAGCGACGCATCAACGACTTGCTGGCCAGTATCTCGCTCGCCGACCTGCAGCGCGACGAATCCGACGTCCTCTATCAGATCGCCGGGGCTCTGGCCGGGAACTAAGTCCGGCTCCCCAACTGTTTTTTTTGGACCCATACCCGACACGGGTTGTCGGGTATTACTCGCTTGGAGGCTGCCGTGGGCTACGCTCATCCGGAAGTGCTCGTCTCCACCGACTGGGTGGCCGCACACCTCAACGACGCCGGCATCCGCCTCATCGAGGTCGACGTCGACACGACTGCTTACGACTCGGGCCACGTCACGGGCGCAGTCGGTTGGAACTGGCAGTCGCAGCTCAACGATCCCGTACGCCGCGACATCCCCGACAAGGGCGCGTTCGCCAGTCTCCTCAGCGACGCCGGGGTGACGCCGAAGACGACCGCGGTGCTGTACGGAGATAACAACAACTGGTTCGCGGCGTTCGCGTTCTGGCTGCTGCAGCTGTACGGGCACGCGAATGCACGGCTGATGAACGGCGGCCGGGCGAAATGGGTGGCGGAGGGTCGCCCGCTCGTCACCGAGAAGCCGCGGGTGACGCCGACCAAGTATCCGGTGCCGAAGCAGGTGAACGCGACGCTCCGCGCCAAGCGGCCCGACGTGGAGCGCGCGCTCAAGAACAAGAAAGTCGCGCTGGTGGACGTGCGCTCGCCGGCCGAGTTCGTGGGTGACATCATCGCGCCGCCTGGCATGACCGAGACGGCGCAGCGGGCCGGGCACATTCCGGGCGCGCGCAGCATCCCCTGGGGCCAGGCGGTGTCGGCCGACGGTACGTTCAAGTCCCACGAGGAGCTGTTGCAGCTCTACAAGGGCAAGGTGATCGACGGCAAGGACGAGATCATCGCCTACTGCCGCATCGGCGAGCGGTCGAGCCACACCTGGTTCGCGCTCAAGTACCTGCTGGGCCAGAAGAAGGTTCGCAACTACGACGGCTCGTGGACGGAGTGGGGCAACCTCGTGGGTGCGCCGATCGTGAAGGGAGCGGGATGAAGACGGCGGTAGAAGGCGGTAGAGGACGGAAGAGGGCGGTAGAGGCGAGGAGCGCCGAGCCCGCGCTCTGGGGACTGGTCGGTAACACGCCGTTAATCCCTCTACCGCCCTCTACAGCGCTCGGCCGCCCTCGACCGTCCGTCTTTCTCAAGGCCGAGTGGCTCAACCCCGGCGGTTCCGTGAAGGATCGGGCGGCGCTGTTCATCCTGCGCGACGGGATCGCGCAGGGCGTGTTGCCGGGCAAGCGGCTGCTCGACGCATCGAGCGGTAATACGGCGATCGCCTACGCGATGCTCGGTGCGGCGCGGGGGATCGGCGTCACGGTATGCGTGCCGGCCAACGCGAGCGCCGAGCGGAAGGCGCTGCTCGAGGCGTTCGGTGCGGAGGTCGTCTTCACCGACTCGCTCGAGGGCTCGGACGGCGCCATCCGGGCGGCGCGCGGGCTCGCCGCCCGTCGGCCGGACGACTTCTGGTACGCGGACCAATACAATCATCCGGCCAATCCGCGGGCGCACTACGTCACGACCGCCGAGGAGCTGTGGCGCCAGACCGAAGGGCGCATCACGCATTTCGTCGCCGGCCTCGGCACCACCGGCACGATGGTGGGCACCGGACGGCGCCTCAAGGAGCTGAATGCGGCGATCGAGCTCGTCGCCGTGCAGCCCGACGAGCCGTTCCACGGGCTCGAGGGGCTGAAGCACCTGGACACGGCCATCGTGCCGGGGATCTACGACCCGACGATCCCGGACCGGACGGAGTTCGTCGCGACGGAGCAGGCGGACCGCATGGTGCACCGGCTGGCGCGGGAGACGGGATTGTTCGTCGGCTGGTCCACGGGCGCGGCGCTGGTCGCCGCCGAGCGCGTCGCGGCCGCCCTGGACCGCCGTGGTCCGCCCGCCATCATAGTGGTGATCGCTCCCGACTCGGGGCTGCGCTACCTGAGCGAGCGCCGCCGGCTGGCGGGGGAGGCCGCGTGACCTTGGTGCTCGAGCCCCGCCACGTGACGGCCATCCGGCGGCACGGCGAGGCGGACTACCCGTACGAGGCCTGCGGCCTCATCGGCGGGCTGGCGGACGGATCGCGGCTCGTCGCGGTGCAGCTCGTCCCGCTTCCCAATGCGCGCAGCGACGCGGCCCGGAACCGGTACCTCATCGACCCGGACGCGTTCCGCCGCGCGCAGCAGCGGCTCGACCGGGACGGGCTGGACATCATCGGGGTGTATCACTCGCACCCGGACCATCCGCCCATCCCCTCGCAGTACGATCGCGACCACGCGTGGCCGCGGCTGGTGTACGTGATCGCGGCGGTCGCGGGCCGCAAGGCGGGCGACGTGAGGGCGTGGATCCTGGCGGACGACCGGGCGTCGTTCGCCGCCGCCCCCCTGAGCATCGAAGAACGGACGGTCGCATGGCAGTCACGGTCCTAATCCCCACGCCGCTCCGCCCCTTCGCGGGGGGGCGGGACACGATCGAGCTCGACGCCGCCAGCGTGGGCGAATTGCTGGAGCGGCTGACCAGCGAGTACGCCGCCTTGCGGAGGCACCTCTTTGCAGACGACGGACGATTGCGCAGTTTCGTCAACGTGTACGTGAACGACCGGGACATCCGGCAGCTGCGGCAGCATGAGACGCCGGTCGGGCCGGGTGACACCGTGTCGATCATCCCGAGCATCGCCGGAGGCACCGCCGTGGCGGAACAGCTGCCGAAGCTCTCGCACGAAGAGATCCTACGCTACTCGCGTCACCTCATCCTCCCCGATGTCGGCGTCGCGGGACAGCGCAAGCTGAAGAGCGCCCGGGTGCTGCTGGTGGGTGCGGGCGGCCTCGGCTCCCCGGCCGCGCTCTACCTCGCCGCCGCGGGCGTGGGCACGATCGGCATCGTGGACTTCGACGTGGTTGACCAGACGAACCTGCAGCGCCAGATCCTGCACGGCACGTCGCAGGTGGGCGTCTCCAAGCTCCAGTCGGCCGAGGCGCGGCTGCGCGACATCAACCCCAACGTGCGGGTGGAGACGTTCGAGGCGCGCCTCACCTCGGAGAACGCGCTCGAGATCCTCCGCGATTTCGACGTCGTGGCCGATGGCACCGACAACTTTCCCACGCGCTACCTCGTCAACGACGCGTGCGTCCTGCTCGGCAAGCCGAACGTGTACGGGTCGATCTTCCGCTTCGAAGGCCAGGCATCGGTGTTCTACGCCAAGGAGGGGCCGTGCTACCGCTGCCTCTACGCCGAGCCGCCTCCCCCGGGCCTGGTGCCGTCGTGCGCGGAAGGCGGCGTGCTCGGCGTCCTCCCCGGGATCATCGGGTCGATCCAGGCGCTCGAGACGATCAAGCTGATCCTCGGCGCGGGCGACTCCTTGATCGGCCGTCTGCTGCTGTTCGACGCGCTCAAGCTCAGTTTCCGCGAGCTGAAGCTCGAGAAGGACCCCGACTGCCCGGTGTGCGGGCCCCGACCGACCGTCACCGCGCTGATCGACTACGAGGCATTCTGCGGCGTGGGCGCGGAGCCGAGCTACGACGGCCTCGAGGTCAACGCAGCCGAGCTCGCCGCCGAGTGGAAGCAGAACCCCGACCTGCTCGTGCTCGACGTACGCGAGCCGCACGAGCACGAGATCGCGCGCATCGAGGGCGCGAAGCTCATCCCGCTCTCCCAGCTGCCCGACCGCCTGGGCGATTTGGACGGCCACCAGGAGATCGTCACCCACTGCCACCACGGTGCGCGCTCGCTGAAAGCGCTCGAGATCCTCAAGGCCGCGGGCTTCTCGAAGGTGCGGAGCCTGCGGGGCGGGATCGACGCGTGGAGCGTGAACGTGGATTCGAGCGTACCGAGATACTGAGAGCGATCAACACAACAACGTGGGGAGTGGGGAGTGGTGTGTGACGGTGCGCGCCGGATGCGCGGCTCGCATCGGAGGGTACCACTCCCCACTCCCCACTCCCCACGCCGTTTCAGTGTTGATGCCGAAGGTGGGACTCGAACCCACACGGGCTTGCGCCCACTGCGCCCTGAACGCAGCGCGTCTACCAATTCCACCACTTCGGCGCGCGGGAACGGCAATATTAGCGGGCGGTATAACCTCAAGTCAACTCTTGGCTTGACCGCTTCGGACCCGGTTTCTATCTTGGCGCTGGCGCAGTGGACAGAGTCTCTATCGCACGCAACCCGCGGGCGCGACACGACTACCATCTCCTGGATACGTGGGAGGCCGGTCTGGTGCTCACGGGTACAGAAGTCAAGTCGCTGCGCGACCGCAAGGCGAGCCTGGCGGAAGCCTACGCCCACGTGCGACGTGGCGAGGTGTGGCTCGAAGGTCTGACCATCTCGCCCTACCAGCCCGGCAGCTACAACAACCCCCCACCTGCGCGCTCCCGCAAGCTGCTGCTCCACAAGCACGAAATCCGCAAGCTCATCGGCGCGACCGCACAGCAAGGCCTCACCCTCATCCCGCTCGAGCTGTACTTCAAGGATGGGCTCGCCAAGGTAGCGATCGCGCTGGGGCGCGCGAAGAAGCTGCACGACAAGCGCGAGGACCTGCGGCGCCGCGCGGCTGAACGCGAGCTGGCGCGCGCGTTCCGGGGCAAGCGGCCGTGATCCTGCTGCTGGCCCGTCTCCTGCTCCCCGCCCAGACGGTGTTTATCACCACTCCGCGCGGCCAGTGGGCCGTCCCCGTCGCGCTGGAGCGCGGCGCGGCGGCGGTCGCCGCGCCGCTCCTGGTACGACCGCTGGGGTTGACGGTGACGGTGGAGGTGGGCGGCTCGCGGGCGACGGTACAGCTCGGCGGCGCCGTGTTCGTGTTCCACCTGGGCGCTCCCTTCGCCCGCGCGGGCGGGGCCATCTGCATGCTGGTGGGGGATCCGTACATCGCGCGGGATACGCTGTTCCTGCCCCTGCCGTGGCTCAGCGACTGCGTGCCGCGGGTGCTGGCGGCGCGCTACCGCTGGGACGCCGCGGCGGCCCGCCTCGAGGAGCTCGCTGCGCCGGTCGCGGCCTCGGCCACGGCCGCCTCCGGCCCGGCGCCGACCGCCGCCGTCGCCGCTCCCAACCCCACCACCGGCCTGCGGCTGCACCACGTGATCGTGGTCGACCCCGGCCACGGCGGCCCCGATCCCGGGAACCCCGGCCGCCACGTTCCGGGGGGACTGGTCGAGAAGGACATCGCGCTCGCGGTGGGCAGGCTGCTGCGCGCGGAGCTGACGCGCCGCGGCATCACGGCGTCGCTCACGCGCCAGACCGACACCTTGATCGACCTCGCGGACCGGGGGGCGTTTTGCCGCGCGGCGTGCGACCTGTTCGTGAGTATTCACGTCAACGCGATGCCGCCCGGCCGACGCGGCGAGCGCGTGAGCGGCGTCGAGACCTACTTCTTATCCGACGCGAAGACCGAGGACCAAGAGCGCGTCGCCAGGATGGAGAACGAAGCCCTCCGCTTCGAGACGGAGACGCCCGCCGGCGCCCCCGGGCCGCTCGGCTACATCCTGCGCGACCTCCAGCTGAATGAATACCTGCGCGAGTCGGCGCGGCTTGCGGAGCTGGTCCAGGAGCGGGTCGCCGTGGTCCATCCGGGCGGCGACCGGGGCGTGCAGCAGGCCGGGTTCATGGTGCTCACGACCGCGCGGCGGCCGGCCATTCTGGTGGAGACGGGCTTCGCTACGAACGCGACCGACGGGGCATTCCTCGCCTCCGCGCTGGGCCAGCACAAGCTGGCCAGCGCGATCGCCGACGGTATCGTGGCCTACTTGCTGGAGTTCGAGCGCAAGCTCGCCGTCCGCGCACCGGCCGGGGGCCGATGAGCGGGCGGTTGCCTCAGCTCGTCCTCGCGCTCGCCGCTGCCGGCGCGTGCGCCTCTGCCAACGCCATGTGGAGCGCCCGGCAGGTCGCGAACGAGGCCCGTGCGTTGGAAGCCGAGGGCCGGGCGAGCGACGCCGCGGCGGCCTGGGCGCGCGCTGCCGTGAAGGCGGAATCGGCGGCCGCCCGTCATCCCGGCGGCCCCTTGGTGGACGAGGCGCTCACCCTTCAGGGCGAGGCCCTGGCGCGTATCGGCTCCTGCGGCGTGGCCGAGGCGCCGCTGCGCCGCGTGCTGGAGGGCGGATCGGACGGGACCTTGCGGGAGCGGGCCGCCTTGGTGCTGGCGCAGTGCGCCCTTGATGCAGGCGACCCGGCGGCGGCCGAGCGCGCGCTCGTGGTGCCGCTCGAGTCGCGCGATCGCGGCCGGCGCTCGCGCGCCGCCTACCTCGCCGGCCGGGCGGCGGTGCTGCGGGGCGACGTGCCGGCGGCGCTGGAGCGGCTGGCTGGCTCTGAGGACGCGGCGGCGGGATTCACCCGCGCGCGCCTGCTCGCCGCCGCGGGACGCACGGGCGAAGTGGCGGCGCTGCTCGACACGCTGACTCGGCGACGGTTCGTCGAGGCGGAGTGGGCGGCGGCGCTCGATGACGTCGCGCGCGCGAGCGGGCCGGACGTCGCCGCCCACACGCTGGATCGCCTGCTCGCGCGGCAGCGCGTGCGGGACGGAGCGCGCGCGCGGCTCTTGCTGGCGGACGGAAATCGCCGGCTGGCGGGCGGGGAGCTGGATGCGGCGCAGCGCCGATACGCTCAGGCCGAACGAGCGGCTCCCGACTCGGTGGAGGGACAGCGGGCCCGCCTGCTGCTCGTGCGCGTGACGGCGAGCCGCGCGAAACGCCCGGACGAGCTCGCTGCGGTGGCGCGCCGCCTGACGGAGCTGCTGCAGTCGGGACCGGGCGGGCCGGTGGGCGCGGAGGCGCTGGCCTTCCAGGAGACGGTGCGGCGCGTGCTCGTGCTTGATGCGAGCGGCGACGCCGCGCTGTTCCGCGCCGCGGAACTGGCGCGCGACTCGCTCGGCAGCGCCCTGCTGGCCGGGCGGCTGTTTCTGCGCATCGTGACGCTCGCGCCGAGCTCGCTCTTCGCTCCCAAGGCGCTCGTCGCCGCGGCCGGGTTGCTGCCCCAATCCCACGACTCCTTGGTCGCGCTGCTGTCCAGCCGGTATCCCACCTCGCCGTACACGCTCGCCGTGCGGGGTGAAGCGAGCCCGGCGTACGCCGCAGCCGAGGACTCCCTCGGCCGGGCGCTCGGCTTGGAATTGCGCTCGCCCCCGCTGGCCGCCGCCGCAACGGTCAGGCCGCCCGTGCCCGGGCGGCGCGGCCCGACGCTCGACGCCCCGTGAGCCCTGCGGCCTCCCCGCCGCCCGTGTGCCTCCTCGGCACGACCTTCCAGAATCCCGTGCTCCTCGCCGCCGGGACGGCGGCCTTCGGCCGCGAGGTCGACGGGGTCATCGATCTCGACGCGCTGGGGGGGATCATCACGAAAGCCGTGACCCCGGAGCCGCGGCGCGGGCATCCGGCGCCGCGCGTCGCCGAGTTCGGCGGGGGGATGCTCAACGCGGTAGGCCTCGCCAATCCGGGACTCGAGGCGGTGGCGCGGCGCGAGCTACCGTGGCTCGCGGAGCGCCTCAAGCGCGCCCGCGTGCTCGTCAACGTGGCGGGCGCCGTCGTGGACGACTACGTGCAGGTGGTCGAGCGCCTCACGCCCATCGCCACGATCGCGGCGTTCGAGATCAACGCCTCCTGTCCGAACACGAGCGCGGGCGGGCTCGAGTTCGGTGCGGATGCTCACGATCTCGCCGAGCTGGTGCGCCGCTGCCGCGGGGTGACGACGCGACCGCTCGTGATCAAGCTCTCGCCCGTGCTCCCGGACATTCCTGCCATGGCGCAGGTAGCCCAGCACGAGGGCGCGGACGCCGTCAGCTTGGTCAACACCATCCCCGGGATGCTGCACGCTCGCCTGGGCAACGGGTCGGGGGGCGTGAGCGGCCCGGCGTTGCTGGCGATCGGCGTGCTCGCCACGCGGCGCGTCGCTGAGCGCGTGGGTGTGCCGGTGATCGGCGTGGGCGGCATCCGCACGGCGGAGGACGCGCGCGCCTACCTCGACGCCGGCGCCTCGCTCGTCGCGATCGGCACCGCCGCGCTCGCCGACCCGCGGGTCCCGGAGCGGGTCGCGCGGGAGCTCACCCGTGGCTGAGCTGGTCGTCGCCTTCGACGTGCCGAGCGGCCGTGAAGCCCTGGCGCTCGCCAAGCGCCTGCCCGGGCTCCGCTGGGCCAAGCTCGGCCCCGGGCTGTATGTGCGCGAGGGCCCGGCCCTGGCGCGCGAGTTTCTGGCGCGCGGCGTCCGGGTGTTCCTCGACCTCAAGTGGCACGACATCCCGAGCACCGTGGCGGACGCCGTGGCGGCCGCGCGCGAGCTGGGCGTGGCGATGGCGACCGTGCACTGCCTGGGCGGCGCCGACATGCTCGCCGCCGCCGCGCAGGCCGCAGGAGACGTCGCGCTCGTCGGTGTCGCGATCCTCACCTCGCACGATGTTGCGGGTCTGGGACAGGTGCTGGGGCGCGGCGTACCGGACGTGGGCTGCGAAGCAGAGCGCCTCGCCCGCCTCGCGGTCCGGGCGGGGTTACGCGGTGTGGTCGCCTCGGGGGCCGAGCTGCCGCTGCTGCGCAGCGCGCTCGGGCCCGCGCCGTGGATCGTGGTGCCGGGGATCCGCACGGCCGCGGACCCCGCGGACGATCAGGTGCGCACCATCGCGCCCCAGGACGCCGTACGCGGGGGGGCGACCCATCTCGTCGTGGGGCGCCCGATCACGCGGGCCGCCGACCCGGGCGGGGTGTACCAACGGCTGGTGGAGTGTCTATGAGGCGCACGCTGTGGGTCATGGGGTTGTCGCTCGCCGCGGCCCCGCTCGCGGCCCAGGGCTCGCTTGCCCAGGCGGCCGAGGCGGCGCGCGTCGCCTGGCTCGCCCACGATCCCCAATCGCTTGTGGGGCAAAGTGCTAGCGTCGTGCTCCAGATCCCCGGCGCAGATCCGTCGTCGCCGCTCGGGCGGGCGCAGGCCGTGGAGCTGCTGCGGCGCCACCTGCGCACGGCGAGCGAGCGCTCCGTGGCCGTCACGAGCCTGCGGGAAGTCGAGCCGGGAAGGGGCTTCGTGGAGCTGGATCGCCGCTACGTGGTACCGGGAACGGTGGACGAACGACGCGAAGCCGTGTTTTTGGGGTTTCGCCGCGCGGGGAACCGGTGGGTGTTGTCGGAGGTGCGAACCACGCCGTAATCCCGCCCCTTGCGATAACTTACGAGCCCGTCTATTGTTCAAGACTGACCCGGAATCTTGGCTCTGTCGTGGAGACGGCCCTGTGAAGGTGCGCTCGAGCGTTCGACCGATCTGCGAGCATTGCAAGGTGATCCGCCGCCGCGGCGTGGTCCGCGTGATCTGCAAGCGCAATCCCAAGCACAAGCAGCGGCAGGGCTAGGTCATGGCACGCATTGCAGGCGTCGACCTGCCGCGCGAGAAGAAAATTCAGTACGCCCTGCCGTACATCTTCGGCATCGGTCCCAGCAACGCGAAGAAGATCCTCGCGGAGACGGGGGTGAACCCGGACGCGCGGGTGCGCGATCTCCGCGACGCGGAGGTGGCCCGGCTGCGGCAGGTGATCGAGCGCGACTACAAGGTGGAAGGCGCGCTGCGCACCGAGGTCGCGATGAACATCAAGCGGCTGATGGACATCGGGACGTATCGCGGGGGGCGGCACCGCAAAGGATTGCCGGTTCGCGGGCAGCGCACGCATACCAACGCGCGGACCAAGAAGGGGCCGCGGCGGGCGATCGCAGGCAAGAAGAAAGCCGTTCTCAAAAAGTAAATGGCACAAGCGAAACCGACGGGCGCCAAGCGCGCCAAGAAGGTCGTGGAGGCGGAGGGGATCGCCCACATCACCGCGACCTTCAACAACACGCTCATCACGATCACCGACATGCAGGGGAACGCCATCACCTGGGGTTCCTCGGGCAAGGCCGGGTTCCAGGGGTCCAAGAAATCGACGCCGTTCGCCGCCACGGTCGCGGCCGAGCAGGCGGCACGCGAGGCGATGAACCTGGGCGTGCGGCGCGTGCACGTCCGCGTGCAGGGCCCGGGGTCGGGCCGCGAGTCCGCGATCCAGGCGCTGGCGACCGCCGGGCTGCAGATCCGCTCCATCCGCGACGTCACGCCCATCCCTCACAACGGGTGCCGGCCGCCCAAGAAGCGGCGGGTGTAGGCGGTGGCGCGCTACACGGGTCCCGTCTGCAAGTTGTGCCGCCGGGAGGGCACGAAGCTGTTTCTCAAGGGCACGCGCTGCCTCACGGAGAAGTGCGCCGTGGAGCGCCGCGCCTACGCGCCCGGCCAGCACGGCCAGTCCACGGGACGGCGGCGCAAGGCCTCCGAGTACGCCAAGCAGCTGCGCGAGAAGCAGAAGGTGAAGCGCATCTACGGGCTCTCGGAGCGGCAGTTCCGCAACATCTTCGACCGCGTGTTGAAGGAGCCCGGAGTCACGGGCGAGGCGCTGCTCGTGGCGCTCGAGTCCCGGCTGGACAACCTGGTGTATCGCATGGGCTTCGCGCTGTCGCGCAAACAGGCGCGGCAGCTCGTGCGGCACCGCCACATCCAGGTGAACGAGCGCACGGTGGACGTGCCGTCCTACCGCGTCCGCCCGGGTGAGGAGATCGCGGTCGCCGCGGGCAGCCGCGAGCTCGTCCTGGTGAAGCACGCGCTCGAGCAGTTCGGGCGCGGACAGCCGGTGTCCTGGATCCAGGTGGATACCGATAAGGCGCGCGGCCGGATGAGGGAGCGGCCCACCCGCGACGCCATCCCGATCGCCGCGCAGGAACAGTTAATCGTCGAGCTCTATTCCAAGTGATCACGACTCTCGATTTGACCGGGCTGGTCCGACCGCACCTGGTGGAGATGACCAAGCGGGAGGACAACCCGAATGCCGCCGAGTTCCGGCTGCAGCCGCTCGAGCGGGGCTACGGCTACACGCTGGGAAACGCGCTGCGCCGGATGCTCTTGTCCTCGCTGCGGGGCGCCGCCGTCTGGGCGTTCCGGATCGACGGCGTGGTGCACGAGCACCAAACGATCCCGGGGGTGGTCGAAGACGTGCACCAGATCATCCAGCGCCTCAAGCAGCTCACCCTGATGCTCTCCCCCGACGTGGACGAAGCGGTGCTGCACGTCAAGCGCGACAAGGCCGGGCCGGTCCACGCCCGCGACATCGAGGCGCAGGGGGCCGTGACGATCGTGAACGCGGACCAGCTGCTGTTCACGCTCCAGGACGACCGCGAGATCGCGGGCGAGCTGTACGTCAACAAGGGCCGGGGCTACGTCGAGGCCGAGCAGCATCCCCTCGATCGCACGCTCCCGGTGGACGTGGTGCGCATCGACTCGATCTACAATCCGGTGCGGCGCGCGAACTTCACGGTGGCCGAGACCCGGGTAGGGCAGCGCACCGACTACGACCGGTTGACCCTCACGGTCGAGACCAACGGCACGCTCTCACCGGAAGACGCGGTGGCCTACGCGGCGGCACTCGCGCAGGAGCACTTCCGCTTCTTCGTGGACTTCGGCAAGGTCCCGATGGTGGCGAGCGAGCCCGCCGGGAACGGCGGCGTCGCGACGAGCCAGCTGAAGGACGTGGTGGCGCGCAGCATCGACGACGTGGGTCTCTCGGTGCGCTCCGTCAACTCGCTCAAGAACTCGAACATCCGCACCCTGGCCGACCTCGTGCAGTACCGCGAGGAGGACCTGCTCAAGGTGAAGAACGTGGGCGAGAAGGCGCTGGGCGAGATCGCCGAGCTGCTGCGGCGCGAGGGGCTCAACTTCGGGATGAAGCTCGAGGAGATCGAGGGGGAGTTGCGCGTCGTCGATCCCGGCACGCCGCCCGTGGCGCAGCTGACCGAAGAGGAGGGAGTGGAGTAGATGCGGCACCGCGCCAAGGCGCGCCAGCTGTCGCGCACCGCCAGCCACCGCAAGGCGCTGCTCGCGAACCTCGCCACGAGCCTCATCAAGCACGACCGGATCGTGACCACCGAGGCGAAAGCGAAGGAGCTGCGCCCGTTCGCCGAGCGGCTGATCACGCTGGCGCGGCGCGGCGACCTGCACGCCCGGCGCCTGGTCGAGCGGCGCATCAAGGACCGCGCGGCGGCGCAGAAACTCTTCAAGGAACTGGGACCCCGGTTCGCCTCGCGGCCCGGGGGGTACACGCGCATCCTCAAGCTGGGCCATCGCGCGGGCGACGGCGCCGAGGTGGCTCGGATCGAACTGCTGGGTGAGTGAGGGAGCGGTGGAGCACCAGCACGGCACGGGGGACCCTGAGTCCCCCGTTTTCATTCCGCTAGGACGCCTTCGCGACGCGGTTCGACTTGAGGCACTGGGTGCAGACGCGCAGGTGCCGCACCGTCCCGTCCACCACCGCTCGCACCCGCTGCAGGTTGGGGTACCAGCGGCGATTGGTCTTGTTATTCGCGTGGCTGATGTTGTGCCCCGTGATGGGACCCTTGCCGCAGATTTCGCACACTCGAGCCATACGCCTCTATCCCATAGAGCATGAGCGCCACAGCGAAGCAGGGCGAAAAGCGGCCGAAACCTACTCCCGCCCCCGGGGAACGGCAACCCCGCCGGACGGCGCTCGTCACGGGAGTCACCGGCCAAGACGGGTCGTACCTGGCGGAGCTGCTGCTGGAGAAGGGCTACGAGGTGGTGGGCGTCGTGCGGCGCACGTCGCACGACTCCTACGAGCGGATCGGGCACCTGCTCGACAAGATCCAGGTGGTCCCCGCGGACCTGCTGGACCAGCACTCACTCACGGCCGTCATCCGCGACGCGAGGCCCCACGAAGTCTACAACCTCGCGGCCCAGAGCTTCGTGCCGACGTCGTGGACCCAGCCGGTGTTGACGGGCGAGTTCACGGCGCTCGGCGTCACCCGCATCCTCGAGGCCGTTCGGCTCGCGCACCCGGAGGCCCGCTTCTATCAAGCGAGCTCGTCCGAGATGTTCGGCAAGGCGGTCGAAACGCCGCAGCGGGAGACGACGCCTTTTTACCCACGGTCCCCCTACGGCGCGGCGAAGGTCTACGGGCACTGGATCACGGTGAACTACCGCGAGTCCTACGGGCTCTACGCCGTCAGCGGCATCCTCTTCAACCACGAGTCGCCCCGGCGGGGGCTCGAGTTCGTCACCCGCAAGGTGAGCTACGGCGTGGCGCAGATCGTGAAGGGGAAGGCGCGCGAGCTGCGGCTCGGCAACCTCGACGCCCGGCGCGATTGGGGCTATGCAGGGGACTACGTCGAGGCCATGTGGCTCATGCTGCAGCACCCCGAGCCCGAGGACTACGTCGTAGGGACGGGGCGGCAGCACACTGTACGCGACCTGTGCGAGGTGGCGTTCGGCCACGCCGGGCTCGACTGGCACCAGTACGTGAAGGTCGACCCGCAGTTCGTGCGGCCGGCGGAGGTGGATATCTTGCAGGCCGACCCGACCAAGGCGCGCCGGCAGCTCGGCTGGGCGCCCCGGGTCAGCTTCGAGGAGCTCGTGCGCATGATGGTGGACGCGGACCTGGAGCGGGCGGGGTGAAGGTTCTCGTCACCGGAGCGGACGGGTTCGTCGGCCGGTGGATGCTGCGGCGGCTGGTGGACGACGGGCGCGAGGTGTACGCCGCCGTCCGGCCGGCCGCGCCCGCGGGGCCTCCTGCCGGCCCCGCCGAGCTGTCGGCGGCGGAACGCGCCGCCGTGCGCTGGCTGCCGCTCGAGCTCGCGGACTTCGAGTCCGTCCGCCGGTGCGCGGGCGCGCCCTACGATGCCGTGGTGCACCTCGCCGCCGTCTCGTCCGGGGTCGAGGCGGCGCGAGATCCGGGCTGGGCCTGGACGGTGAACGCTGCGGGCACGGCACGGCTCGCCCACGTGCTGCTCGAGGGGAAGCGGGCGGGCCGGGGCGACCCGGTGGTGCTGATGGCGTCGACCGCCGAGGTGTACGGCCGCGGCGACCCGACGCCGCGCAAGGAGGCCGACCCGGTGGCGCCCTGCTCGCCCTACGCCGCGAGTAAGGCGGGGGCCGAGCTTGCCGCCCTCGAAGCGTGGCGCCGCGGCGGGCTGCGGGTCGTCGTGGCGCGGGCCTTCCCTCACACGGGGCCCGGGCAGGACGGGCGCTTCGTCGTGCCCGCGTTCGCGCAGCGGCTCAAGCTGGCCAAGCGGGCGGCGGCGCCGGTCGTGAAAGTGGGAAGCCTGGAGCCCGTACGCGAGTTCCTCCACGTGCAGGACGTGGTCGATGCCTACGCCCGGCTGCTCGTGAAGGGCCAGCCCGGCGAGACCTACAACATCGCCTCGGGGCGGGGCATCTCGCTCGAAGAGTTGCTGGACAAGCTCGCCGCGCTGGTCGGCGTGCGGCCGATTCCCGAAGCGGACGCGGACCTCATGCGCGTGGGCGACCTGCCGTATCTCGTCGGGGACGCTTCCAAGCTCCGCGCGGCGACGGGCTGGGCGCCACGCCGCTCGCTCGATCAGACCTTGCAAGAAGTGCTCGATGCCCAAGCGGACTGACCTGCAGCGCATCCTGCTCATCGGCTCCGGCCCGATCGTGATCGGCCAGGCCGCGGAGTTCGACTACTCCGGCACGCAGGCGGTCAAGGCCTTGAAGGAAGAGGGCTACACGGTGATCCTGGTGAATTCCAACCCCGCCACGATCATGACGGACCCGGAGCTCGCCGACCGCACCTATATCGAGCCCGTCACCCCCGAGTGGGTCCGCAAGGTGATCGAGCGCGAGCGGCCCGACGCGCTGCTGCCGACGATGGGGGGCCAGACGGCCCTCAACGTGGCGATGGCGCTGGCGCGCGACGGCACCCTCGAGCGCTCCGGGGTCGAGCTGATCGGCGCCAACGCCCGCGCCATCCAGATGGCGGAGGACCGGGCGGAGTTCGCCGCCGCGATGGCGCGCATCGGCCTCGCGACACCGCTCGGCCGGACCGTGGGGCGCCTCGAGGAGGCGCTCGCGGCCGTGGGGCTGATCGGGTATCCGGCGGTGATTCGCCCGTCCTTCACGCTGGGTGGGACCGGCGGCGGCGTGGCCTTCAACCGGGCGGAGTTCGAGGAGCAGGTCGAGCGGGCCCTGGAGCTCTCGCCCGTGCACACGACGCTGATCGAGCGCAGCGTGCTCGGCTGGAAGGAGTTCGAGCTCGAAGTGATGCGGGACCGGCGCGACAACGTGGTGATCGTGTGTTCGATCGAGAACGTCGATCCCATGGGCGTGCACACCGGCGACTCGATCACGGTGGCCCCGGCCATGACCCTCACCGACCGGGAGTACCAGCGGATGCGCGACGCCGCGATCGCGATCATTCGCGAGATCGGCGTCGAGGCCGGCGGCTGCAACATCCAGTTCGCCGTGAACCCGGCCGACGGCGAGATGCTGGTGATCGAGATGAACCCGCGCGTCTCGCGCAGCTCCGCGCTCGCGTCCAAGGCCACGGGCTTCCCGATCGCGCGCATCGGGACGAAGCTCGCCGTGGGGTACACCCTCGACGAGCTGCCGAACGACATCACGCGGACCACCCCGGCGTCCTTCGAGCCGGTGCTCGACTACGTGGTCGTGAAGGTGCCGCGCTTCGCGTTCGAGAAGTTCCCGACCGCCGACTACCGGCTCACGACGCAGATGAAGTCCGTGGGCGAGGCGATGGCGATCGGGCGCACGTTCAAGGAGGCGTTCCAGAAGGGACTGCGCGCGCTCGAGATCGGCCGCCCGGGATGGGTCGCCGGCGCCACGGCCGCCGACGACCGCCTGACGAGCGACTCCCCCGACGATCTGCGGGTGGCGCTGCGGGTCCCGACCCCGGAGCGGATGTTCCAGATCAAGCGCGCCCTCGTGGCCGGGCTGACGGTGGAGGAGGTCGCGCAGGCGTCGCGCATCGACCCGTGGTTCCTGTATCAGATGGAGGACCTGCTGCAAGCGGAGCGCTGGTTCGCGGGGCTCCCGGAGATCGGAGCCGCCGCGCTGCGCCGCATGAAGCGCATGGGGTTCAGCGATCGCCAGCTCGCGGGGCTGCGCGGCACCGCCGAAGCGGCGCTGCGGGCGCGGCGCTGGGAGCTGGGCGTGCATCCGGCCTACAAGACCGTGGATACCTGCGCCGGCGAGTTTCCGTCGTCCACGCCATACCTCTACAGCTCCTACGACGACGAGAACGAGTCCGAGCCGCTGGGGGAGCGGAGCATCGTCATCCTGGGCAGCGGACCGAACCGCATCGGCCAGGGTGTGGAGTTCGACTACTGCTGCGTCCGGGCGGGGCTCGCGTTCCGCGAGCTGGGGTTCAAGACGATCATGATCAACTGCAACCCCGAGACCGTCTCGACCGACTTCGACATCTCGGACAAGCTGTACTTCGAGCCACTCACCCTGGAGGACGTGCTCGAGATCGTGCGGTGGGAGCGGCCGCTCGGAGTCGTGGTGCAGCTCGGGGGCCAGACGCCGCTGCAGCTCACGAAGCCCCTCGAGGCGGCGGGGATACGGATCCTCGGCACCGCCCCCGACGCGATCGACGTCGCCGAGGATCGGGAGCGGTTCGAGGCCCTGGCGCGGCGGCTCGGCATCACGCAGCCGCCCAACGGGATCGCCCGCTCCGTCGCCGAAGCCGTCGCGGCGGCCCAGCGCATCGGCTACCCCGTGCTGGTGCGTCCGTCGTACGTGCTCGGTGGTCGCGCCATGGAGATCGTGTACGACGACGGCTCGCTGCGCGACTACTTCGAGCGGGCGGCGCGGGTGGCGCCGGAGCATCCCGTGCTCATCGATCGGTTCCTGGAAGACGCCTTCGAGGCCGACGTCGACGCGATCGCCGACGGGCGACGCTCGGTGATCGGCGGGGTGATGCAGCACATCGAGGACGCGGGCGTTCATTCCGGCGACTCGGCGTGCGTGCTGCCACCCTATCTCATCGGGGATCGGCAGGTGGACGAGATGCGGCGCCACACCAAGGCGTTCGCCGAGGCGCTCGGAGTGGTGGGGTTGATCAACGTCCAGTACGCCATCCAGGCCGGCGTCGTCCACGTGCTGGAGGTGAACCCCCGGGCCTCGCGCACCGTTCCCTTCGTCAGCAAGGCGACCGGGGTGCCCCTGGCCAAGCTCGCCGCCGCCGTGATGGCAGGACGCACCCTGGACGAACTGGGCATTCCCGATGACCTTCCGCTCCCCGGGGTGGCGGTCAAGGAGGCGGTCTTCCCCTTCACCAAACTCCCCGGCGTGGATACCATCCTGGGCCCGGAGATGCGCTCGACCGGGGAGGTCATGGGGTTCGCCGACAGCTTCGGGATGGCCTTCGCCAAGGCCCAGATAGCGGCCGATGGGAGCCTGCCGCTCGAGGGGACCGTGTTCGTGACGGTGAACGACTCCGACAAGCCGACCGTGGTGCCGATCGTGCGGCGCTTCCACGAGCTGGGATTCCGGATCCTGGCCACCGAGGGCACCGAGCGGTATCTGCGGGCGCGGGGAATCCCGGCGGAGCGGGTGGCCAAGGTGCACGAGGGGCGCCCCAACGCGATCGACTTGATCGTGTCCGGGGAGATCCATCTGCTGATCAATACGCCTCTCGGGAAGTTCACGCAGGCGGACGACTACGCGATCCGGCGTACCGCGCTGGTGCACCGAGTGCCGTACACGACGACGATGTCGGCGGCCAGCGCCGCCTGCGACGCGATCATCGCGTTGCGCAGCCGGATCGGGAGCGTGAGGAGTCTCCAAGAATGGCACGCAAAGACGAGCGTCGGAAAACCGGCGTCGGAGACCGCAAGAGCAGCGCCAAGCCCGGGGCCGAGCGGCGTGCGGGCGTAGCCAAGCGGGCGGCGCCCAAGACCGGCGCGAAGTCCGCGGGCAAGCCCGCGGCGTCGCCCCCGCCGCCGCCCACGCCCAAGGTCAAGTTCCGCGGGCGGCTGCTGGAGCACGAACCGCTGGCGCGCTACACCACGTACCGGCTCGGTGGACCGGCGCGCTACTTCCTCATGCCCGCCGACGTGGAGGATGTGGCGAAGGGGATCGAGTTCGCCAACGAGCGCCGCCTGCCGTGGCTCGCCATCGGCCTGGGGTCGAACCTGCTCGTCAAGGAGAGCGGCTTCCCCGGTCTCGGGATTCGGGTCGGCAAAGGGCTGGACCGATTCGAGATGAAGGGCGCGATCGCGATCGTCGGCGCCGGGATGCCCACCCCGATCCTGGCGCGCCGCACGGCGGAGGGAGGGTTCGCCGGGGTCGAGCGGTTCATCGGGATCCCCGGCACGGTGGGCGGTGGCGTTTACATGAATGCCGGCGCCCACGGGGCGGAGTTCGCCGAGGTCATCACGGAAGTGAGCGTGATGGACGGGAAGGGCAAGATCCGGCAGCTGGCCCGCAAGCAGATCTCGTTCAAGTATCGCGCCTCGAACCTCGGCGACGTCGTCGTGCTCGAGACGAAGCTGCTGCTCCTCGAGGAGGCTCCCGCCAAGCTGAAGGAGTTGCAGGGGAAGCTGTTGCGGTGGCGCAAGGCCGGGACGCCGTTCGATCAGCCGTGCGCCGGCTCGGTCTTCAAGAACCCCGGCGGCGCCAAGACGGCCGGGACGCTCATTGACGAGTGCGGACTCAAGGGATACACGATCGGCGGCGCCCAGGTATCGACCATGCACGCGAACTACTTCGTCAATACCGGGACGGCGACACCGAGCGACGTGCTGCGGCTCATCGAGCACGTGCGCAAGACGGTGCAGAAGAAGACCGGCGTGGAGCTCGAGCTGGAAGTCAAGGTGATCGGCTAGATGGCCGACTACTTCGTCCACGAATCGAGCTACGTCGAGGCGGGGGCGGTCGTCGGGAAGGGCACCAAGATCTGGCACTTCTGCCACGTCATGCCGGGGGCCGTCATCGGTGAGCGCTGCACCCTGGGCCAGAACGTCGTCGTCATGCCCGGGACGCGGATCGGGAACAACTGCAAGATCCAGAACAATGTCTCGGTCTACGAGGGCGTCGAGCTGGAGGACGACGTCTTCTGCGGGCCGTCGTGCGTCTTCACCAACGTCCTCAACCCCCGCAGCTTCATCTCGCGCAAGCACGAATTCCGGCCCACCCGCGTCAAGCGCGGCGGCTCCATCGGCGCCAACGCCACGATCGTGTGCGGGGTCACGCTGGGCCAGTACGCCTTCATCGGCGCGGGCGCGGTCGTGACCTCCGACGTTCCCCCCTTCGGCCTGATGCTCGGCGTGCCGGCGCGGCGCGTCGGCTGGATGTGCCAGTGCGGCGAGCGCCTGGCGCTCACGGCGGGGCAGGCGACGTGCGCCACGTGCGGCGCGCGCTACGCCGAGTCGGAGGGACTCCTGCGCCAGATTGCCCCGCCTCGGCCGCCAGGGTAAATTGTTGCGCCTTTTGACGATACCGAACACATGAACGTGCCGCTGCTGGATCTCGTGGCCCAATACCGCGGGATCAAGGATGAGCTGCTTCCGGCGGTCCAGGCGGTCATCGAGTCCCAGCAGTTCATCATGGGGCCCGCCGTCGCGCAGCTCGAGGTGGAGATCGCGCGCCTCTCTCGGGCGCGGCAGGGCATCGGGTGCGCCAGCGGCACGGACGCGCTGCTGTTGCCGCTGAAGGCGCTCGCACTCGCGCCCGGCGACGAAGTAATCACGACCGCCTTCAGCTTTTTCGCCACGGGCGGCACGATCCACAATACCGGCGGCACGCCGGTCTTCGTGGACATCGACCCGGAGACGTTCAACATCTCGCCCGCCGCGGCGGAGGCGGCGCTCACGTCCCGCACCCGCGCCCTCCTTCTCGTTCACCTGTTCGGGCAGATGGCCGTGCTGGAGCGCCTGCTGCCGCTCGCCGAGCGGCGCGGGCTCCCGGTGATCGAGGACGCGGCGCAGGCGATCGGGGCCCGGCGCCGCATCGCGGGCGAGTGGCGGATGGCGGGCGAGCTGGGCTGGGTCACCGGCTATTCCTTCTTTCCGAGCAAGAACCTGGGCGGTTGGGGCGACGGCGGCATGATGGTGACGTCGGACGACGCGTTGGCGGACCGGCTGCGCAAGCTCCGGCTGCACGGAGGCGCCAAGCAATATTACCACGACGAGGTGGGCACGAACTCTCGGCTGGACACGCTCCAGGCCGCCGTGCTGCTCGCGAAGCTGCCGCACCTGGCCGCGTGGTCGGGGCGGCGGCGCGACCACGCGGCCTACTATTCGCAGGCGCTCGCGGACGTGCCGCAGGTCCGGGCCCCGTGCATCGACCTCGCGAACGAGCACATCTTCCACCAGTACACGCTGCGGGTCGAGCGACGCGATGAGCTGCAGGCGCACTTGAAGAGCAAGGGCATCGGCAGCGCGGTCTACTACCCGGTCCCGCTGCACCTGCAGCGCTGCTTCAGCCATCTCGGCTACCAGCGCGGCCAGCTGCCTGAGGCGGAGCGGGCGGCGGGAGAAGTGCTCTCGCTGCCGATTTACCCGGAGCTCGCCCGCACTCAGCTCGACCACGTTGTCGACGCGATTCGCGGGTTCTATCGGTGAGCCGGCTCAAGCTCGGCGTCATCGGGGCTGGGGCCTGGGGGAAGAACCACGTGCGCGCGGCGGCGACGCTTCAAGACGCGGCGCTCACCGCCGTGTGCGACACCGATCCCAAGGTCCGCGACCGGCTTGCCCACCAGCAGCCCGGGGCGTACGTGACCGGGGACGTCGCCGACCTGCTGGGGCGAGTGGACGCCGTCGTGGTGGCGTCCCCGGCCGCGACTCACTCGGCGATCGCGCTGCAGTGCATCGAGGCGGGGCTGCCGTGTCTCGTGGAGAAGCCGTTCGCGCTGAGCGTGCGGGATGCCGAGGCGGTGGCGCGACGGGCCGCCGAGCGACGGGTCCCGGTCCTGGCGGGCCACCTCCTCGTGTACCATCCGGCCGTGGAGCGACTGCAGGCGCTGGTGCAGGGCGGGGAGCTGGGGCGGCTCTATTACCTCTACGGCCTGCGGGTGAACCTGGGACAGGTGCGGGCCGACGAGAACGCCCTGTGGAGCTTCGGGCCGCACGACGTTTCTGTGGCACTGTACCTGCTCGGCGAGCCGCCCCAGCGGGTGGCCGCTCAGGGGCGGAGCTACCTGCAGCCCCAGGTCGAAGACGTCGTGTTCCTCACCATGGAGTTCGCGAGCGGCGTGCTCGCGCACGTGCAGCTTTCGTGGCTCGACCCGCACAAGGAGCGGAAGCTGACTGTCGTCGGGGCGAAGAAGATGGTGGTGTTCGACGATATGGAGCCGCGGGAGAAGTTGCGCATCTACGACAAGGGTGTGGACCGGCCTCCCGAGTACGGATCATACGGTGAGAGCCTCGCGATCCGGGAGGGAGACATCTTCATTCCCAAGATTCCCAATGTGGAGCCGCTCGCCGCCGAGCTGAGTCATTTTGTGCGGGTCGCGCGCGGCGCGGAGGCGCCGCGCGCGGGTGCCGAGGACGGCGTCCGCGTGGTGCGGGTGCTCGAAGCCGCGTCCCGCTCGCTGGCCGGGGGCGGCGCACCGGTGAGCCTATGAGCGCCAGGGCACAGCAGCCGGCCGACCTGCTCGTGGCCAAGGCGGCCGACCGCACGGCGCTCATCGGCGTCGTGGGTCTGGGCTACGTCGGGCTGCCGCTCGCGCTGGAGTTCGTGCGTGCGGGCTACCGCGTCGTCGGGTTCGACGTCAAGAGCGCGACCGTGGAGGCGCTGAACCAGGGGCGCTCGCACATCCAGGACGTGCCGGTGCAGAGCCTGGCGGCCGCGGTGCGGGCCGGGACGTTCGCGGCGACGAGCGACCTGTCGCGGCTCAAGGAGCCGGACGTGATCTCGATCTGCGTCCCCACGCCGCTGTCCAAGACCAAGGACCCCGACGTGAGCTACGTGCTCGCCGCCACCAATTCCGTGAAGCAGATCCTGCGGCGGGGCCAGCTCGTGGTGCTCGAATCCACCACCTATCCGGGGACGACGCGGGAGCTGATGCTGCCCGCGCTCGAGAGCACGGGGCTCAAGGTGGGGCAAGACTTCTTTCTCGCTTTCTCCCCCGAACGCGTGGACCCGGGCAATCCCGCCTGGAACACGCGCAACACGCCCAAGGTGGTGGGGGGCATCACGCCCGAGTGCCTGCGCGTCGCGGTCGCGATCTACCAGCCGGCGATCGAACGCCTCGTCGCCGTGTCCTCCACGGAGGCGGCCGAGCTCGTGAAGATCCTCGAGAACACGTTCCGCAGCGTGAACATCGGTCTCGTCAACGAGATGGCGATCGTGTGCGACAAGCTCGGCGTGGACGTGTGGGAGGTGATCGACGCCGCCGCCACGAAGCCGTTCGGTTTCATGAAGTTCACGCCCGGGCCCGGGCTGGGCGGGCACTGCATCCCCATCGACCCGCACTACCTCGCCTGGAAGATGCGCGCCCTCAACTACAAGACCCGTTTCATCGAGATCGCGGGTGAGGTGAACGCCGAGATGCCCGAGTTCTGGGTGCGGAAGGTGGCCGACCGGTTGAACGACCAGTCGAAGGCGATCAACGGTAGCCGCATTCTCGTGCTCGGAGTCGCCTACAAGAAGGACGTGGAAGACGTGCGGGAGAGCCCGGCGCTCGACGTCATCCGCCTGCTGCGACAGCGCGGCGGTGTGGTCGAGTACCACGACCCGCACGTCCCGGCCCTGGACGAGGACGGGGTGACGCTGCGCTCCGTGCCGCTCACGGCGGCGGCGCTCCAGGCCGCCGACTGCGTGCTCATCGTCACCGACCACGCCGCCGTGGACTACGCGACGGTGGCCCGGCACGCGCGCATCCTCGTGGACACCCGCAACGTGCTGGCGCGCGCGGTCAAAGACCCGCCGTGAAGGTGGCGGTCGTGGGGACGGGGTACGTGGGCCTCGTCGTGGGCGCGTGTCTCGCCGAGACCGGCAACGACGTCGTCTGCGCGGACCTGGACGCCGCGAAGATCGCCTCGCTGAAGCGCAATCGACTGCCGATTTACGAACCCGGTCTCGAGCCGCTGGTCGTGCACAACCAGCGCGAGGGCCGGCTCGAGTTCACGACGGACGTCGGCGCCGCGATCGAGCGCTCCGACATCGTCTTCATCGCCGTGGGCACGCCGCCCAACGAGGACGGCTCGGCGGATCTGCAGCACGTCCTCGACGTCGCCACCACCGTGGGACGGCACCTGCACGCCCCCAAGATCGTCATCACCAAGAGCACCGTGCCCGTCGGCACGGCGCAGAAGGTGCGCGCCGAGATCGCCCGGCACACGCGCACGTCGTTCCACGTCTGCTCCAACCCGGAGTTTCTGAAGGAGGGGGCGGCGGTCGAGGACTTCATGAAGCCCGATCGCGTGGTCGTGGGAATCGATTCGGAGGAGGCGGCGCGCGTGCTCGAGCAGCTGTACGCGCCGTTCGTGCGCACCGGCAATCCGCTCATCTTCATGGACATCCCATCGGCCGAGATGACCAAGTACGTGGCCAACGCGATGCTCGCGGCGCGCATCTCGTTCATGAACCAGATGGCGCTGCTGTGCGAAGCGGTGGACGCCGACGTGAGCCTCGTGCGCAAGGGCATCGGCACCGACCGGCGGATCGGGCCGGCGTTCCTGTTTCCGGGCCCCGGCTACGGCGGCTCGTGCTTCCCCAAGGACGTGCAGGCGCTGATCCGCACGGGCGCGGAGCGGGGTGTCCCGCTCGACATCCTCCAGGCCGTCGAGGCGGCGAACCAGCGCCAAAAGCGCGTCTTGTTCGAGAAACTGCAGCGGCACTTTCGGGGCAAGCTCGCCGGCGAGACGATCGCGGTGTGGGGGCTCGCCTTCAAGGCGGAGACCGACGATGTCCGCGAGAGCCCGGCGCTCGTGCTGGTAGAGGCGTTGCTCGCGGCGGGCGCCGCCGTGCGGGTCCACGATCCCGCCGCGCTCGAGGCCGCGCGCTTCCAGCTGGGCGATCGTGTCGCCTACGCCTCCCACGCCTACGACGCGCTCGAGGGCGCCGCGGCGCTCGCGGTGGTGACCGAGTGGCTCGAGTACCGCAACCCGGACTTCGACCGCATCAAGCGTCTGCTGACGCGCCCCCTCATCGTGGACGGACGCAACCTGTACGAGCCGGCGCGCCTGGCGCGGCTTGGCTTCACCTACGACAGCATCGGCCGCCGCGTCGCATGCGCGCCCTCGTAACGGGGGCCGGGGGCTTCCTCGGTTCCCACCTGTGCGACCGCCTGCTCGCCCAGGGCCACCGCGTCGTGGGGATGGACAACTATGTCACCGGCAGCCCCGCCAACATCGCCCACCTCCAGCACCACCCCCACTTTCAGTTCGTCCGTCACGACGTCACCACCTTCATCGAGATCGAAGGGCCGCTCGACGGCGTGCTGCACTTCGCCAGCCCGGCGAGCCCCGTGGATTACCTGGAGCTGCCCATTCAGACCCTGAAAGTGGGCTCGCTCGGCACGCACAAGGCGCTCGGTGTCGCCAAGGCAAAGGGGGCGCGCTTCCTGCTCGCCTCGACCTCGGAGGTGTACGGCGACCCGCTGCTGCACCCGCAGCCCGAGAGCTACTGGGGCAACGTGAACCCCGTCGGCCCGCGCGGCGTGTACGACGAGGCCAAGCGCTTCGCCGAGGCGATGACGATGGCGTATCATCGCTACCACGGCCTGGACACGCGCATCGTGCGGATCTTCAACACCTACGGCCCGCGCATGCGCCCTCGCGACGGCCGGGTCGTGTCGAACTTCATCGTGCAGGCCCTGAAGCGGGAGCCGCTGACCGTGTACGGCGACGGTTCCCAGACGCGCTCCTTCTGTTACGTGGACGACCTGATCGAAGGGATCGTGCGGCTGTTCGAGCGCGGCGGCCCCGACCCGCTCAATATCGGCAACCCGCGCGAATTCACCGTGGGCGAGCTGGCTGAGCTCGTGCTGCGGCTCACCGGCAGCAGCAGCGCGATCGTCGAGCGACCGCTCCCCGTCGACGACCCCAAGGTCCGCCAGCCCGACATCACGCGGGCGCGCACCCTGCTCGGCTGGGAGCCACAGGTCTCCCTCGAGGACGGCCTGCGCCGCACCATCGAGTATTTCCGGGGCGTGATCGACGGATGACCAGGCGGGTCCTGGTGACGGGCGCGGCCGGGTTCATCGGCTCGCACGTGTGCGAGGCGCTGGTGGCGTGCCACGACGACGTGATCGGCGTCGACAACTTCGACCCGTTCTACGCCCGCGCCATCAAGGAGCGGAACCTGGAGGGGTTGCGGCGCGGGCCGCGGTTCCAGCTGCTCGAGGCCGACGCGGCCCACGACCCATTGCCGTGGGACGGCGTCGAGGTGGCGATCCACCTCGCTGCGCGGCCGGGCGTGCGGCCGTCGCTCGACGATCCCGCGGCTTATGTTACGGCCAACGTGGCCGCCACCGCCCGGGTGCTGGACGGTGCGCGCCGGGCCGGAGTGCGGCGCGTCGTCCACGGCTCGTCATCGTCGGTGTACGGGGACACGACCCCGGCGCCGTTCCCCGAGGACGCCGCCGCCGTCGAGCCCATCTCGCCCTATGCGGCGACGAAGCGGGCGAGCGAGCTGCTGGCGTATGCGTTCGCACAACTCTATCGGATGCGGATCCTCTGCCTGCGGTTCTTCACGGTGTACGGTCCGCGGCAACGCCCCGACCTGGCCATTCACCGCTTCACGGATCTGATCGCGCGCGGGCAGCCGCTCCGCATGCACGGCGACGGGTCGAGCGAGCGGGACTATACCTATATTAGTGACGCGGTGGACGGCATCCTGGCCGCGGTGGAGTGGACGGCCCGGCCCGCGCCAGACGGGGTGTGCACGGCGATCAACATCGGGGGCGGCGCGCGGGTGCGGCTCGACCGGCTGATCGCCCTGATCGGGCGGACCCTGGGCCGGGCGCCGGAGGTCGAGCGCTGCCCCGACCAGCCCGGGGACGTGCGGCTCACCGCCGCCGACCTGCGCCGCGCCGAGGCGGAGCTTGGCTACCGGCCGCGCGTCGGGATCGAGGAAGGGATCCGGCACTTCGTCCGCTGGTACGAGGCGACCCATGGACGTCAGTCCTGAGCATCTCGTCGAGCAGGCCCGCGAGCGGTTTCAGCTGCAGGACTACTACGGCGCGATCCACCTGCTCGAGGAAGTCATCGCGACGGGCCGCGCGTTCGCCGACGCCCATCACCTGCTGGGCCTGTCGTACTCGCTGGTGGGCCAGCAAGACCAGGCCCTCGCACAGCTCGACCGCGCGTTGCAGCTGAACCCGCAGTACGTCGAAGCGCTCATCCACAAGGCCATCGTCCTGAACGAGCTGGGCCGTGAATACGAGGCGGACGCGTCGCTGCGCCGCGCTGGAAAGCTGTCGAGCGAGCTGCGCCAGGGCCTGCCGGCGCACGTCGCCGCGAAGCTTGCCAACCAGCACGCGGCGCTGGGCGACGCGTATCTCGAGGCGGGCGCGCTGCCGCAAGCGATCGAGCAGTACCAGACGGCGCTCGCGCTCGGACCCACGTTCCACGACTTGCGGTATAAGCTGGGACGCATGCTGCTGCAGGGAGGGCAGGCGCTGGAAGCACGCGAGCAGTTCGAGATCATCGTGCGGAACCGCCCCGCCTACCTCGACGCCGCCGCCATGCTCGGTCTCGCGTGTTACCTCGCCGGCGACGGGCTCGCCGCGAAGGCGGTGTGGGAGGATTGCCGCGAGCGCCGGCCGGAGGATCCCCGGGTGGAGGCGTATCTCGCGATGCTGGCTCGGAACGACACCGGGTCGCCCGCCGCCGCTACGGCGCCCGCCGAGGCTCCACCGGAGCCCGAGGGGCAGGGAGGGCAGGGGGGGCAAGGGCGGGGGGGCAAGAAGAAGAAGCCGTGAGGAGCGCCATCGTGGGGCTGGCGCTGCTCGTGGCAGCGGGCTGCACCCGCAGCGCGGCGGACCACGAGGAGCTCGGGGACCGGGCCTATGCCGCCGGGGCCTACCGCGACGCGCTCGCCGAATATCAGCTGGGGCTGAAGGCGCAGCCGGGTAACGCGGACCTCCAGGCCAAAGCGGCCGCCGCGGCGCTGCACACGGGCGACTACGTGATCGCCGTGGCTGCCTACTGGGCGCTCGCCCAGCGCGACCGCTCGCGCGCAGGGGAGGCGGCCGACGGGCTCGAGCGGGTGGCGCGGGCGGCGCTCGCGGCGAATGACCGCGCTGCGGTCGTGAGCGCGCTCGCCGCCCTGCGGGCGGTGGCCCCGGAGCGACCGCTCGGCCGCTACGCCCGGCTGGCGGCGCTGGATGCGACCGACCGGGGCGATTCCGCGGCGGCGCTGGCGATCCTGCCGAGCGCCGTCGCGACCGCGGGCGACCCCCGGGCGGCCGACTCATTGCTCTATCTGTACGGCATGGCGGCGGCGCGCGCGCGGGACTGCACTACCGCCGTCGCTGCGTTCGAGGGCGTGATCCGGCGGCAGCGCGAGCCGGCCGTCCAGGATGCGGCGCGCGAGGGCATCAGCCTGTGCGCGCTGATCGAAGGCCAGCGCCTGCTCGAGGCCGGGAAGCCCGCCGACGCCGAGAGCTGGTTCCGGCGGGCGACCGCGCCGGGGGCGCCGCCGGAGGTCACGCGGGGCGCCTTTCTGGGTCTGGGCGACGTGCGGCTCGCGCAGGGCGACGTCCCCGGCGCACTCGAGAGCTACCAACAGGCGCTCGTGGGCGGCGCGCCCGGCGACACCATCACGCGGCGTGCCCAGGCCAAGATCAACGGACTCGGCAAGGCGGACGCGCCCACGACGCCGCCCAACCAACCGTGAGGACGATGCGTCGCTGCTGGGTCGTTGGCTGGATCGCCGTGGCCGCCTGCCGCGGCGCCGGGCCGCCGCAGGTCGCACCCGCGCCGCGTCCCGAGGTGGAGCTGGCCCGGGCCAAGGAGCAGTTCCGTCGTGGGGACTTCTCGCACGCCCTCGCCACCTTCAAGAAGCTCAACTTCCAATTCCTTCCGGCGCAGCCCGAGGCGGCGGAGACGCGCTACTACCTCGCCGAATGCTACTTCCAGAGCGGTGATCGCCTGGAGGCGGCGCACGAATTCCGTCAGGTCGCCGACCTCTATCCCAGCACGGAGTACGCTCCCAACGCGCTGCTCCGGGCCGGCGACGCCAACCTGCGCCTGTGGCGGCGACCGGAGCTCGATCCGACCTACGGCCAGACGGCGCTCGCCATCTACCAGGAGCTGCAGGGACGGTATCCCGGCACGCCGGCCGCGGCGCGTGCCCAGCTGCATGTGAAGCAGCTGCGCGACTGGTTTGCCGAGAAGACCTACAAGAACGGGATGTTCTACTTCCGGCGCCGGGCCTACGACTCGGCGATCATTTACTTCAAGGACGTGATCGCGAACTACTCCGAGTCGCGCTGGACCGTGCCGGCGCTGCTGCGCCTCGTTGACAGCTATCGCGCCATCGGCTACGCCGACGAGCGGCGGGAGACGTGCGCCCACCTGCGACGCTTTTATCCCACCGCGTCCGGAGTCAGCGAGCGCTGCCCGGCGGACACGAGCGCCGCGTCCCCGTCCTGACCCGTGGAGGCCCTGTTCGGCGGCTCGTTCGACCCGGTGCACATCGGGCATCTCGTCGCGGCCGAGGCCGTGGCGGACGCGCTGGGCGCGACGATCCGCTTCCTCCCGGCGAGAGAACAACCCTTCAAGCGCGCGGCGCACGGCGCCACGGCCGAGCAACGGGCCGAGATGCTGGAGCTCGCGGTGGCCGGGAACCCCCGCTTCCGGGTGGAACGCGTCGAGCTCGACCTGCCGACGCCGTCTTACACGGTGCGCACGCTGCGCGCCCTGGCGGCGCGGGAGCCTGGGAACCGCTTCACGTTACTGTTGGGAGCCGACGCGGCCGCGGAGCTGTCGGGGTGGCACGAGGTGGAGGCGCTGCCGGAGCTCGCGGACCTGGTGGTGTTCGCCCGGCCGGGAGCCGCGGTGCCCCGCCACCCGCTGATCCGCCGGGTCGTCGAGGTACCGGCGCTCGACGTGTCGGCGACGCTCGTGCGGGAGCGGGCGCGCCTGGGGCGCTCGATTCGTTATCTCGTGCCCGAGGCGGTGCGCGGCTACATCGCCGCCCACGGGCTGTATCGTTAGGAGCCTGATGCTCAAGAGTCTGGTCACGAAGGTCGTGGGCACCCGCTTCCAGCGCGAGCTGAAGCGGATCCAGCCGCTGGTCGACGCGATCCATCGTCACGAGGAGCGCCTCAAGGGGGTCCCCGACGCGGACGTGCAGCACCAGACGGAGCGCTTCCGCGAGCTGATCGCGGAGCGCACCGGCGCCCTCGCGGCCGATGTGGAGCGCCTCAAGCAGGCGAAGCACGACTGTCCCGACGCGGCGGAGCGTGCCGCGCTGTCCGACCGGCTCGCGCACGCCGAGCAGAAGTACGCCAGGGTGCTGCAGGCCACGCTCGACGACATCCTCCCCGAGGCGTTCGCCACCGTGCGCGAGGCGTGCCGCCGCCTGCTCGGCTCCAAGCTGGTCGTGACCGGGCACGAGGTCACTTGGGACATGGTCCCCTACGACGTGCAGCTCATCGGCGGGGTCGTGCTGCACCAGGGAAAGATCGCGGAAATGGCGACGGGCGAAGGGAAGACGCTCGTGGCGACGCTGCCGCTCTACCTCAACGCGCTGGCGCGGCGCGGCGCGCACCTCGTCACCGTCAACAACTATCTCGCCCGGCGCGATTCGCAGTGGATGGGCCATGTCTTCAGGTGGCTCGGCCTCACGGTAGGGTGCATCGACGACACGACGCCCTCCTCGCCCGAGCGTCACGAAGCCTACCTCTGCGACATCACCTACGGCACCAACAACGAGTTCGGCTTCGACTATCTGCGGGACAACATGGTGTTTTCGCTGGACCAGCGAGTCCAGCGGGGGCACGCCTACGCGATCATCGACGAGGTGGACTCGATCCTCATCGACGAGGCGCGCACGCCGCTCATCATCTCCGGCCCGGTCGGCACTGAAGCGGACGACAAGTACGCGCAGTTCAACGCCCAGGTCGTCCAGCTCGTGCGCAAGCAGACGGCGGTCGCGAACGACCTGATCGCGCGCGCCGAGCCGCTGCTGCAGGATGAGAAGAGGGCGTACGACGGCGCCGTGCTGCTGTACCAGGCCCAGCTGGGGATGCCGAAGAACAAGAAGCTCCTGAAGCTCCTGAACGAGCAGGGGGTGAAAGCGCTGGTGCAGCGCGTCGAGCTCGACCGGCTGGCGGATCGCAAGCTGCCGGCGCGCGAGCAGAAGATGCGCTACCTCGAGGACGAGCTGTACTTCGTGCTGGACGAGCGCGGGCATTCGGTGCACCTGACCGACAAGGGCGTCGAGACGATGTCGCCGCAGGACCCGACGCTGTTCCTCGTGCCCGACATCTCGCGCGCCGTCCACGAGCTGGACCACGACGGGTCGCTCTCGCCCCAGGAGAAGATCGAGCGCAAGCGGGCCGTGGAAGCTGAGTACGCGCAGAAGAGCGAGACGCTCCACATCATCCACAAGCTGCTCCAGGCCCACGCCCTCTACGAGAAGGACGTGGAGTACGTCGTGCAGGACGGCCAGGTCTTCATCGTGGACGAGTTCACCGGTCGGCTGATGCCGGGACGGCGGTGGTCGGACGGCTTGCACCAGGCGGTGGAGGCGAAGGAGGGCGTGACGGTGCGCGAGGAGACACAGACCCTCGCGACCATCACGATCCAGAACTACTTCCGCATGTACGACAAGCTCGCCGGCATGACGGGAACGGCCGAGACCGAGGAGACCGAGTTCTACCAGATCTACAGGCTCGAGGTCGTGGTCATCCCGACCAACCGGCCGGTGCGGCGCGTGGACCAGCACGATCTCATCTACAAGACGCGGCGGGAGAAGTACAACGCGATCATGGACGAGATCGAGCGCCACCACAAGCGGGCCCTGCCGGTGCTCGTCGGCACCGTGAGCGTGGACGTGTCGGAGACGCTATCCCGGATGCTCAAGCGCCGCGGGCTGCGGCACGAGGTGCTGAACGCGAAGTACCACGAGCGCGAGGCGGAGATCGTCGCCCAGGCGGGTCAGCCCGCAGCCATCACGATCGCCACCAACATGGCCGGCCGCGGCACCGACATCAAGCTGGGCCCCGGCGTGAAGAAGTGCGCCGTGTGCGGCATTCGGGCGCGCGGCGAGCCGGCGTTCGGGCAAGTGATCGAGCGGCCGGACCTCCCGCCCGAGGAGATCAAGCGCCTTGGCTGCAACGAGGATCCGCCGTGCGGGCTCGTGATCATCGGCACGGAGCGGCACGAGGCGCGCCGCATCGACCGCCAGCTGCGCGGGCGCTCTGGCCGGCAAGGCGACCCGGGCCAGAGCGTCTTCTTCCTCTCCCTGGAAGACGATCTCATGCGGCTCTTCGGCTCGGACCGCATCGCGCGCTGGATGGATCGCACCGGCGCCGAGGAAGGCGAGGTCATCACCCACCCCTGGGTGACGAGCGCCATCGGCCAGGCGCAAAAGCGGGTGGAGCTGCAGAACTTCCAGGCGCGCAAGAAGCTGCTCGAGTACGACGACGTGATGAATCAGCAGCGCGAGGTGATCTACTCGCTGCGCCTGTTCGCCCTGGAAGGCGGAGAGGAGCTCAAGGCCGAGGCGCAGAGCATGGTCGACGCCGCCATGGAGCGGCTCGTGGACGTGGTCATCGCCGAGCAGGACGACCCGTTCCAGTGGGACTGGGACCTGATCACGAGCGAGTTCCTCCAGAAGTTCCTGCTCTCGCTTCCCCCCGCGGCGGACCGCGCCAAGCTGCGCAGCCGGGAGGACCTGGTGCGCGCCGTACAGCAGGGCGGCCGCGAGGCGTTCCGGGGGAAGCTCGATTACTTCCAGGAAATCGAGCAGCAGGTCGGGGCGACGAAGCTGGGCGAGCAGGCGCTGTCCCACGTCATGCTCTCGGTGATCGACGAGAAGTGGAAGGATCACCTCTACGACCTCGACCAGCTGCGCGCCGCCATCCAGTACCGCGCCTGGGGCCAGAAGGACCCCCTCATCGAGTACAAGCAGGAGGCCTACGAGATGTTCGTGGGTCTGATGCACGACATCCGCAGCACGCTCGCGGAGCGCTGGCTCAAGCTCCGCATCGAGATCGGTCCACCGCCCGGGCCTCCCGGCGGTCCCGGGCCCGCCCGCACCGTCACGGGGCCGTTGGGCGGGGCGCCGCAGCGGCGGGCCGCGCCGATGGTCGCGAGCAAGGCCGCGGCGGACGGGCTGGTGAGCGGGACGGCGACGGGGCCGCTGTCGCCCGCCGGGCCCCGACCGCCGGGGAGTGCCTTAGGGCCGGCCGCCGTCGGCGCCTCGGTGGTCGCCAATCCGTACGCGGGCGTGGGCCGCAACGATCCGTGCCCCTGCGGCAGCGGTAAGAAGTTCAAAAAGTGCCACGGGGCGGCGGTGTAACGACCGGGGAAGAGGCCGGGGAAGGGGGAGGGGGAAGGAGGAGGCTGAGCGATCGTGCACCCGGAGCTGGATGCGTACCTTCAGCAACTCGAGGCGATCCGAGCGGACGCCCGGCAGCTCGTCGCGGGACTGTCGGACGCCGAGTTCAACCGGCGCCCCGCGGCCGGGCGCTGGTCCGCCGCGGAGTGCCTCGACCACCTGAACATGGTCCGGAAAGTCCTGCCGGCGATCGACCGGGCTATCACGAACGCCGCGGCGCGCGGGCTCCGCAGCGACGGGCCCTTCCGCTACGGTTGGTTCGCCCGCTGGATGATCCGCTCGTTCGAGCCGCCGCCCCGGCGGCGCTTCCGCAACCCGAGACTGCTCGAGCCGGCCCACCAGCCCTTGGCCCCGGACGCCGTGCTGCAGGAGTTCCTGTCCCTCCGTGACGCGCTGACCAGACGGGTGCGGCAGGCCGATGGGCTCGACCTGCAGCGCGCGATCGTGGTCTCGCCCGTGAGCCGCTTCTTCCGGATGCCCCTGGGCGGGTACTTCGCGTTCTTGCTGGCCCACGACCGCCGCCATCTGTGGCAGGCGCGTCAGGCGCTCGGCGCCGCCCCCGGGTGACCGAGGGGCGGGGTAACCCCCGAGGAAACGGCCGGGGAAGGGGGAAGGGCGGGGGCGCGGCAAAGCTGCGCCCCCCGCGTCATTTTCGGGTACGGCCATTGGCTTGCCTGCCCCTAGGTTGGGCCATGCCGCTGCGCCTCGCCGAGCACCCCGCACAGGACCGCCCCAGGGAACGTCTGTGGGCCGTGGGCCCCGCCGCGTTGACGGGGCAGGAGCTGTTGGCGATTCTCTTAGGGACGGGGTGCGCGGGACGTGACGCGCTTGCCGTCGCGGGCGAGCTGCTGGCGCGGGTGGAAGGCTCGTTGCGGCGGCTCAGCGGGCGTCCATCGGCGGAGTTGGCGCGGATCCCGGGGGTGGGACGCAGCAAGGCCGCGCGCGTGGTGGCGGCCCTGGAGCTGGGACGCCGCGTGGGGGCCGAAGCCGAGCCCCCGCCCGAGCGCATCCGTGGACCCACGGACGTGCAGCGCTTCTATGCTTCCCGGCTGCGCGACCTCGCGGTCGAGGAGTTCCACGTGCTGGCCCTCGGGAGCCAGAGCCAGATCCTGGGCGACCTGCTCATCACGCGGGGGATCCTGAACAGCTCCCTGGTGCACCCGCGCGAGGTGTTCCGGGCGGCGATCGCGGAGGCGGCGGCGGGCATCATCGTCGTCCACAACCATCCGAGCGGCGACCCCACGCCGTCGGCGGACGACCGCGCCGTGACGCGGCAGCTCGTTGAGGCAGGGCGGGTGCTGGATCTCCCGGTGTACGACCACGTGGTCGTGGGGGGTGATCGCTACGTGAGCTTCGCGGAGGCAGGGCTGTTGTGACGAGCACCGTACCGATTCTGGCGCCGGAGCTGGCCCGGGCCGTGGCGGCCCAGCGGGACCGCCTCGACCTCGACCTGCTGGCCCGCGCCTACCGCATGAGCGCGCAGGCGCACCGCGGCCAGAAGCGCCGCTCCGGGGACGACTACGTCTCGCACAGCGTGGCGGTGGCGACGATTCTCGCCGAGCAGCAGATGGATTCCACCACGATCGCGGCGGCGCTGCTGCACGACGTAGTGGAAGACTCGAACGTGTCGGTCGAGGACATCCGCCGCGACTTCGGGCCGGAGGTGGCGGAGCTGGTGGACGGGCTCACCAAGCTCTCGACCCTGACCTTCCGCTCCAGCGCCGAGGAGCAGGCCGAGAACTACCGCAAGCTCCTGGTGTCGGTCGCCAAGGACGCGCGCGTCATCATCATCAAGCTCGCCGACCGGCTCCACAACATGCGGACGCTCGAGCACCTCGACGACGAGAAGCAGCGGCGCATCGCGCTCGAGACGCGGGAGATCTACGCCCCGCTGGCGCACCGCTTCGGGATGGCCGGGGTGAAGGCCGAGCTCGAGGACCTGGCGCTGAAGTTCCTCGAGCCGGCGGAGTACCGCGGGCTGGCGCGCCAGGTGCGGGCCAAGAAGGCCGAGCGCGAGCGCACGATCGAACGGCTGCGCGCCCCGCTGGCCGAGGAGCTCGAAGCCGCCGGGCTGCGGGACCGCGAGATCACCGGCCGGCCGAAGAACCTGTGGTCCATCTACAAGAAGATGAAGCAGCGCGGCAAGCCGTTCGAGGAGATCTACGACCTGCTGGCCGTCCGCGTGCTCGTGAACACGATTCCCGAATGCTACCACGTACTCGGGATCATCCACCACAAGTGGACGCCGCTCCAGGAGCGCATCAAGGACTACATCGCGAGCCCCAAGTCCAACGGCTACCAGTCGCTGCACACGACCGTATTCGGGCCGGCCGGCCAGCTGTACGAGATCCAGATCCGCACGCGCGAGATGCACCACACGGCCGAGTACGGGATCGCGGCGCACTGGCTCTTCAAGGAGGGCAAGAGCCCCGACGAGCTCGACCGTCACCTCGCCTGGTTCCGGCAACTGCTGGAGCTGCAGCAGGACACCCACACGCCCGAGGAATTCCTCGAGTTCCTGAAGATCGACCTGTATCAGGACGAGATCTTCGTGTTCACGCCGCGGGGCGACGTGAAACGGCTGCCCAAAGGCGCGACGGCGATCGATTTCGCCTTCGCGGTGCACACCGAGGTGGGACTGCGCTGTCACGGCGCGCGCCTCAACGGCCGCATCGCCCCGTTGCACCGGCCGCTCAAGAACGGCGACACCGTCGAGATCCTCACGAGCCCGCAGGCGAAGCCGTCGCGCGACTGGCTCGCCCACGTGCACACGGCACGGGCCCGCCACAAGATCCGCCAGTGGGTGAAGCAGGAGGAGTACGAGCGGAGCCTCGAGCTGGGCCGCGAGATCCTGGAGCGCGAGGTGCGGCGGCGGCGGCTCGCGGCCCCGGACGAGGGGCGCCTCGCCCAGGGAGCGACGACCCTGTCCGTGGGGACCGGCGAGCAGCTCCTGGCCGCGCTGGGACGCGGCGACATCCCGGTGGGGCAGATCATGCGGGCGCTCTACCCCGACCTGCCGGCCGAGGAGCTGCAGTCCCCCAAGCCCACGGCGTTCGGGCGCGTCATGGAGCGCCTGCGGCTCGGCCGCGGCATCAAGATCCAGGGCGTGGACGGGTTGATGGTCCGCTACGCGCAGTGCTGCCAGCCCGTGCCGGGCGACGGCGTCGTCGGCTACGTCACCCAGGGCCGCGGCATCTCGATCCATCGCAACGACTGCCCCAACCTGCTCACGCTCTCCGCCGAGGCGGAACGGCGGGTGGAGATCGATTGGCAGGAGTCCGAGGGAGAGACGTTCGTCGTGCGGCTCGCCGTGAGCGGGGAGGACCGGCGCGGGCTGTACGCCGACATCTGCGAGGCGATCAGCGAGTCGGGGACCAACATCCGCAGCGCCGAGCTCTCGACCCGGGACGGCGCGGTGTTCGGCGGCGTCCTCGTCGAGGTCGAGAACCAGAGCCACCTGAACAAGGTCATCCGGGCGATGCGGCGCGTGAAGGGCGTCACCGAGGTGTCGCGCCGCGACTCCGGCCCCCAAACCGCCGTCTCTCTCGGTTAAGTTTCCCCCGCATGCCTTTCGAGCTCGTGTCCCCGTTCGCGCCGGCGGGAGACCAGCCGCGCGCCATCCGCGAGCTCATCACGGGCCTCGCCCGCGGTGAGCGATACCAGACGCTCCTGGGCGTGACCGGCTCGGGGAAGACGATGACGATGGCGCACGTGGTCGCGAGCTTCGGGCGCCCCACGCTCGTGCTGTCGCACAACAAGACGCTCGCGGCGCAGCTGTACGGCGAGCTGAAGGGGTTCTTCCCCAAGAACGCGGTCGAGTTCTTCATCTCGTACTACGACTACTACCAGCCCGAAGCGTACGTCCCGCAGACCGACACCTACATCGCCAAGGACTCCTCCATCAACGACGACATCGACCGGCTGCGCCTGCGGGCCACGTCGAGCCTGATGGAGCGGGAGGACGTCGTCATCGTGGCGAGCGTGTCGGCCATCTACGGCCTGGGCGATCCCGAGCTGTACCGCGAGCTGCTGGTGACCGCCGCGGTCGGCGAGCAGCGCGGGCGCGACGCCCTGCTGGAAGAGCTCGTCGCCGTGCAGTACCAGCGCAACGACGTCGCCTTCGAGCGCGGCACCTTCCGTGTGCGGGGCGACACCGTGGAGGTCCATCCGGCCTATGACGAGCAGGCCGTGCGCATCGAGTTCTGGGGCGACACCGTGGAGCGGATCGCCAAGATCGACCCGCGCACCGGGGACACGATCGTGGAGCTCGCGCGCTGCGCGATCTACCCGGCCACGCACTTCGTGACCGAGCGTCCCTCCATCGAGCGGGCCGTACAGTCGATCCGGGCGGAGTTGAAGGATCGCCTCGCCGAGCTGCGGGCGCAGAACAAGCTGCTCGAGGCGCAACGGCTCGAGTCGCGCAGCAACTTCGACATCGACATGCTGCTCGAGGTGGGCCGCTGCACCGGGATCGAGAACTACTCGCGGCACCTGACGGGGCGCCAGCCGGGCGAGCGGCCCGCGTGTCTGCTCGACTACTTCCCGAAGGACTATCTCTGCATCATCGACGAGTCGCACCAGACCCTGCCGCAGCTCGCGGGGATGTACGAGGGCGACCGCTCTCGCAAGCAGACGCTCGTCGACTACGGCTTCCGGCTCCCCTCGGCGCTCGACAACCGCCCGCTGCGCATCGACGAGTTCATGACCCTCGTCCCGCGCATCCTGTACGTGTCCGCCACCCCGGGGGAGGAGGAGTTGCGGCTCTCGGGCGGCGTGGTGGTGGAGCAGATCATCCGCCCCACCGGCCTCGTGGACCCCGAGGTGGATGTGCGGCCGGTGCGCGGCCAGGTGGACGACCTGCTCCACGAGATCCGCCTGCGCGAGCAGTGCCACGAGCGCGTCCTGGTCACGACCCTGACCAAGCGCATGGCGGAAGACCTGACCGACTACCTCCAGCAGCACGGCGTGCGGGTGCGCTACCTGCACTCGGAGATCGACGCCATCGAGCGCGTCGAGATCATCCGCGGGCTACGGCTGGGCGAGTTCGACGTGCTCGTGGGGATCAACCTGCTGCGGGAGGGGCTCGACCTGCCGGAGGTCTCGCTCGTCGCCGTGCTCGACGCGGACCAGGAGGGATTCCTCCGCTCCGACCGCTCCCTGATTCAGACGGTGGGGCGCGCCGCCCGCAACCTCAACGGCAAGGCCATCCTCTACGCCGACCGCGTCACCGGGTCGATGCAGCGGGCCCTCGAGGAGATGACGCGGCGGCGCGAACTGCAGCAGCAGCACAACGAGCGCCACGGCATCACGCCGCGCTCCATCGTGAAATCGGTGGACCAGGTACGCTTCGCCACCCGGGTGGCCGATGCGAAGACGACAAAGGCGGCGGCCCCCGCGCTGCAGCGCCCCGCCGACGTGCACGAGCGGGAGGCCCTCGTCCGCTTGCTCGAGCAGCAGATGCAGGCGGCGGCCGAGGAGCTCGACTTCGAGCTCGCGGCGGTGTTGCGCGATCAGATTCTCGAGCTCAAGGCCCAGGGAGACCCGGTGCGCCATGCGGTGCCGCGAGCACGAGCTCAACCGGTTCGGTGAGGAGCTGGGACGCACGCTGCGGGCCCCGGCCGTGATCGGGCTCTCGGGGGAGCTCGGGACCGGGAAGACGACGCTGGTGCAGGCGATCTGCCGCGGGCTCGGCGCGCACGCGCTCGCCACGAGTCCGACCTACGCGCTGGTGCACCAGTACGAGGCCGCCGCCACGGCGGTGTACCACGTGGACTGTTACCGGCTCACGGCCCCCGACCAAGCCCGCGACCTCGGGTTCGACGACATGACGCGCGAAGGCGCGATCGTCCTCATCGAATGGCCGGAGCGCGCGGGCCCCTGGGCGCCGCCGCTCGACCGGCACTTCCGAGTGAGCTACGGTCCGGAACTGGATACCCGAGAGCTGGAGGAAATTCGGTGAGCGGCTACTGGCTGGCGATCGATACGGCCACGGAGATCGCGAGCGTCGCGGTCGGCCGACGAGCCGGGGCGGGGCCCGTCCAGAGCGAGACCGGCGCGCACGCGCAGGGCGCGCGCCGCCACGCGAGCGAGATCGTGCGGCTCGTCGATTTCGCGCTCGCCGGGCTCGGGATCCGGCCCGCCGATCTCTCGGGCATCGTGCTCGGCGACGGACCCGGGAGCTTCACCGGACTGCGCATCGGCTGGGCGGCGGCGAAGGGGCTGGCGCAGGAGGCCGGGCTCGACCTCGTGGCCGTCCCCTCGCTCATGGCGGCCGCCGCCGGAGCGGCCGTGAAGCTCGGTCCCGTGCCCATCGCCGCGTGTTTCGATGCCCTCCGCGGCCAGGTGTACGGCGCGATCTACGTTGTGCATCCCGGACGCGTCCAGACCCTCGTCCCGCCCGCCGTGCTGACCGTGCCGGAGCTCGTGCGCGCCGCCCCGCTGCGCCCCCAGCTCGTCGTGGGGGACGGTGCGATGCTCTACGCGGACGCGGTCCGCGCGTGGTCCGGCGCGGCCCCGGTCCCGCTCGCGGCGCTGCCGCCGGCCGCGAGCGTGCTGCTGTCTCTGTTCACGCGGGAAGGGGCCGCCCGCGTCATCACGGATCCCGTCACCGCCGAGCCCGTTTATGGCCGCCTTGCCGAAGCGCAGGTCAAGTGGGAGGCCCGTCACGGGCGCCCGCTACCGGATCCGTCCCGCCCGCGCGGCTGACGTCCCCGCCGTGGCGGCGATCGAGCGGGAGGTCTTCGCCGACCCCTGGTCCGCGAACGACTTCCAGGAGTGCGTCGCCGGCGGCGTGCTGTTCTCGGTGGCGACGGATGGCGCCGCGGTCGGCGGCTACGTCGTGGCGCACCACGCCGCGGAGGAAGGGGAGATACTGAACCTCGGCGTCGCGCCCGGCCATCGTCGACGGGGGGTCGGCCAGGCGCTGGTGCGGCACGTGCTCGGCGAGCTGGCGCGCCGCACGGTGAAGCTCGCGTTCCTCGAGGTACGGGAGTCGAACACGGCGGCGCGCCGGCTGTATGAGAGTCTCGGGTTTGTCGGCGTGGGCCGCCGCCCGCGGTACTATCGCCGACCCGTAGAGGATGCCGTGATCCTACGCGTAACTTTAGCCCAAGTGGCGTATCTTTGATTGACAGAATGACTTGCGGGTCATATACTGTTCCTCGCCCTTGGTGCCCCACCCGCCAAACGTTGGGGAGGTCGTCGTGAGCCGGAGCCTCAATAAAGTCATGCTAATCGGGAACTTGGGGGCCGATCCCGAGGTGCGGAGCACCAACAACGGCGGCCGGGTGGCCAACCTGTCGCTCGCGACCAGCCGGCAGTGGACGGGAGCGGGGGGGGAGCGCCAGGAGAAGACCGAGTGGCACCGGGTCATCTGCTGGAACAACAAAGGCGCCCAGCTGGCCGATCTGGCCGAGAAGTACATGAAAAAGGGCGACAAGCTCTATGTCGAAGGCCGGGTAGAGTACCGCACCTGGGAAGACCGTGAGAAGCAGACGCGCTACGTCACCGAGATCATCGCGCGGGAAGTGATCCTGCTGTCACCTCGGGGAAGCGGCGAAGGTGGAGCCGAGTTCGCGCGCACCCGGGCCGCGGCCAAGGTCGCTCCCGAAGGCAAGCCGGAATCGCTCGACGCGCTCCCGGAGGCGCTCGATGAGGAGGACGACGATCTGCCGTTCTAGCCGGGCAGTCCTGCTCGCCCTTGTGGCAGGGCTGCTCGGGGTGCCGGGGCTTGGGGCGCAGGACACCACGAAAGCCGCCGCCGACACTTCCCAGGCCCCGGCGGCCCCCGCGGGGCAGTTGCCCGAAAGCCACGTCGTGACGCGGGGTGAGACCCTCTGGTCGATCTCGCAGCTGTACTTCAGCGATCCGCTCCTCTGGCCCGAGATCTACCGACTCAACACGGCGGTCGTGGAAGACCCCCACTGGATCTATCCGGGCGAGGTGCTGCACCTCGCGGCGCCGACGACGGTCGCGCAGACGACGGCCGTGTCCGTCGCGCAGGCGCCTGCGGCCGACACGGTGCGGGCGCAGGCGGCGGACACCGTCACGGCGGCACGCATCGACACGACCGTCGTGGATACAGCCCAGCTTGTCGAGGCACCGCCGCCCCCGCCGGGCCCGACGGAGACCTACGAGACCATCTTCGACCGCGGCCGCTCCCGCACCGAGGAGGTGCAGGACATCCTCCGTGCCTATGCCAACCAGCCCTACCGGCCCTTGCGCCGCGGGGAGTTCTACGCGGCTGGGTTCCTGAGCGAGCGGGAGCGGCTGCCCTGGGGCCTGGTGCTGGGCTCGACGGCTGTGCCGGCCATTCCGCGCTTGTCCCAGCACACGACCGCCACCGTGTTCGGGCAGATTTCCATCCAACCGCCGCAAAACGCGTCGTATCACGTGGGCGACTCACTGCTCCTCGCCCGCATCGACCGGGACGTCGTGTCGTGGGGCGACGTGGTGGTGCCGGTCGGCGTGGCCCGCGTGACGGACGTGCAGAAGCGCCAGCTGCTCGGCGACGTAATCATGCAGTTCGGCCGGATCCATGACGGCAACCTGGCGATGCCGCTCGAGCCGTTCAAGGACGCGGGCCAGGTGCGGCCCGTGCCGGTTGACAACGGACTCGAGGCCCACGTGATCGCGCAGCGGGATCTCCATGTGCTCACGAACGCCCAGCAGATTTTGTTTCTCGACAAGGGTCGCGCGGAGGGAGTGGTGCCGGGTGATCTGTTCGAGATCTATCGCCCCGCCTCGCGCGAGCTCGGAGGTGCCTCCGAGCAGCCGCTCATCGTGGTCGAGATCGTGCATACGCGGGAGCATTCCGGCTCCGGCCTCGTCCTCGGCATCACGCACCCCGGGGTGTCACCGGGATCGCCCGCGCGCCTGATCCGGAAGATGCCCTCCTGAGCGCCCGCCGGATCCGCCGCGGCGGGTCCGGCGTCTCCTGCGGACAATGATGCCGACCCTGCATCTCGTGGCGCTGGGGCTGTACGGCCTTGCGGCGGCCCTGGCGCTGGCGCCGTTTGCAGGCCTGCCCTCGCTGTCGCGGCGCTGGAGCGTGGCGCTTCCGGGAGCGGGCGCCCTTGCCCACGGCATGGCGCTCGCCCAGCTCACCCCGGCCGGGCTCGCCCCCATCCTCTCTTTGCTGGCCCTGTTCCTCATCGTGCTGCAGCTCTGCTGCGAGCTGCTGCTGCGCGCGACGGCGGTGGCGCTGTTTACGGCCCCGCTGGCGGCGGGTCTCGTCGGGCTCGCGCTGCTGCTCGGCCTCGCGCCCGGGGTCGAGGCCGCCGCGGGGAGCACCGTCTGGTCCGTGCTGCACGTGACCTTGAGCGTTTTGGCGATCGCCCTCCTGGCCCTCGCGTTCGTCTCCGCGGCGCTGTACTTGCTCCAGTTCCGCGAGCTCAAGACCAAGCGTTTCGGCCAGGTGTTCCAGTTGTTCCCGCCGCTCGAGCGGCTCGATAGGTTAAACTACGGCGCGCTGGCGATCGCATTTCCCGCGCTGACGGTCGGCCTGCTCTTCGGGGTCGGGGTGCGGTTTGCCGCGGGAGTGGACGTGGCGCCGGCGCAGCTTGTGTGGGGGTCGTTCACCTGGGTGGTGCTGGGCTGGGCGGTGTGGGCGCGGGTGGTGCGTGGGTGGGCGGGCCGGCGCGCGGCGTTCATGAGCATCGCCGGCTTCGCGGCGGTCGTCCTGGTCTACCTGGCGCTGAAGCTCGTCGAGCCGGGAAGGGAACGGTTCCTCTGATCGATAGGGGCGCATGAGCATCGCGGTCCTGGGGGTGAATCACCGCACGGCGCCGCTCGAGGTGCGCGAGCGCTTCGCCCACGCGGCGCACGAGGTGCCGCCGGCCCTGGAGCGGGTACTGCGCGCGGGCGCGGGCGGGGGTGTCCTGCTCTCCACCTGCAACCGCACGGAGTTCTACCTCGCGCAGCCGGGCGGCACCGTGGCGGAGGCCGTGTGGGAGCTGTTGTCCGAGCGCCTCGGTGGCGGCGGCGCGGCCCAGGAATACGGGTACGTGCAGCGCGACCGCGACGCCGTGCGCCACCTCTACCGCGTTTCCGCGGGGCTCGACTCGATGATCCTGGGGGAGTCCCAGATCCAGGGTCAGGTGCGGGAGGCGTGGCAGGTCTCGCGCGCCCAGGCCGGGCCCGTGCTCCACCGGCTGTTCCAATCGGCCCTGCTCGTCGGCGCCCGCGTGCGCGGGGAGACGGGCCTCGGTGTCGGCACGGCGTCGGCCCCGTCGGCCGCGGTGGCGCTCGCCGAGAAGATCTTCGGCGCGCTCGCCGGCCGCAGCGCGCTGATCCTCGGTGCGGGCGACGTGGCGGAGCTCGCCGCCGGCTGCCTCGCGGCGGAGGGCGTGCAGGTGGCGCTCGTGGCCAACAGGACCTACGAGCGCGCCCGGGTGATCGCGGAGCGCCTGGGCGGCCACGCGATGACGCTCGAGGAAGCGTGGGACCACTTCGCCACGGCGGACATCGTGCTCTGCTCGACGGCCGCTCCGCACGCCGTCGTCACCTGGGAGCGCGTGGCCCCCGCCATTCGCCGCCGCGGGGGCCGGCCCCTGTGCCTGCTCGACCTCGCGGTCCCGCGGGACGTCGAGCCGGCGGTCGCGCAGCTGGAAAACGTCTTTCTCTACGACATCGATGACCTGCAGGCGGTGGCGGCGCAGGCGACGGCCCAGCGGCGCGGCGAGATCCCGGCGGCCGAGCGCATCGTGGGCGAAGAAGTGGATCGGTTCTGGGGCTGGTACGACGGACTGGGCGTCGTCCCCGTGATCCGGGCGTTCCGCGACCGGCTCGATGATCTGCGGCGCGCGGAGCTGGAGCGGGCCCTGCGCCGGCTCGGTCACCTCTCTCCCGAGGATCGCGCGCAGGTGGACCAGTTCAGTCAGGCGCTCCTCAACAAGTTCCTGCACGAGCCCACGGTCGTGCTGAAACGGGCGGCGCGGGTGGGGCGCGGCTACGGCCTGCTGGAGGCGCTGAAGAAGCTGTTCGGGCTGGAGACCGGGGCCGGACGATGACGCGGCGCGTGCTGATCAGCGGGGGAGCGGGATTCGTCGGCTCCCACGTCGCCGAGGCGTATGTCGCCGCCGGGGACGAGGTCACGGTGCTCGATGACCTGTCCACGGGCCGGCGCGAGAACCTGCCGCGCGGCGTGCGCTTCGTGCTCGCCGACATCCGCTCGGCCGAAGCGCGCGACCTCGTCGCCCAGGGGCGCTTCGACCTGCTCAATCACCATGCGGCGCAGATGGACGTGCGCCGCTCGGTCGCCGACCCGCTGTTCGACCTCGACGTCAATTTGCGCGGGCTGCTGAACCTGCTCGAAGCCGCGCGCGCGGGCGGCGTGCGGCGGGTCGTGTTCGCCTCCTCCGGCGGCGTCGTGTACGGCGACGCGACGACGCCACCCTGCCGGGAGGGAGCGGCCAAGCTGCCGATATCGCCCTACGGCGTCGCGAAGCTCGCGTCGGAGCACTACCTCTCGGCGTACTCCCGGCTGTACGGTCTCGAAGCGGCCAGCCTGCGCTACAGCAACGTCTACGGGCCGCGTCAGCGTGCGGACGGCGAAGCGGGCGTGGTCGCCATTTTCTCGCGCAAGATCCTGGCCGGCGAGCCGCTGACGATCTTCGGGGACGGCGAGCAGACGCGGGACATGGTGTACGTGAAAGACGTGGCCGCGGCGAACCTCGCGGCGAGCGAGCGGCCGCTGCCGCCGCTCGACGGCCTGGACGCGCGGGCCTGGAACATCGGCACGGGCATCGAGACCTCCGTCAAACGCCTGGCCGAGCTGCTCGCGACGGCCGCCGACCGCCGGCCGACCATTCGCTACGCCCCCGAGCGACCGGGCGAGCTGCGGCGCAGCGCGCTCGCGGTGGAGAAAGCGGCGCGCCAGCTGGGCTGGGCCCCGGGCACCGCGCTCGCCGACGGGCTCGGCGTCACGCTGCGCACCTTCGCGGAGGATTGAGGCGTGTTGCTACAGGTCGGGCGAGCGATTCCCACCACGCCCTGGGAGCTGGTGCTGACATCGAGCCGCGAAACGAAGTTCGTGCTCGCGATCCTCGTGGTGTTCTCCCTCGTCTCGTGGTATCTCATCGCGCTGAAGTGGTGGCAGTTCCGCCGCATGCGACAGCAGGCCGACCGCTTCATGACGGAGATCGAGCGGGCGGCCCGTCTCGAGGACGCCTACCACGCCGCCATGCGGCTGCCGTCCTCGCCTTACAACCGGCTGCTGCGTGAAGGCATGCACTTCTTCGGGGAGCTGAAGCCGGGGGGCCTCAAGGGCGACGGGCCGATCGCGGCGCCGCAGGCGACCCTCACGACGACGCAGCTCGAGGCGCTGCGGATGGTGCTCGCCAAGGAGGTCGCCGCGGAGCGGGACGCCGCCGCGCGCTTCATCCCGTGGCTCGCGACGTTCGGCTCGGTGAGCCCGCTGCTCGGCCTGCTCGGCACGGTGCTCGGGGTGATGGATGCCTTTATCGGCATCGCGGTCGGCGGCTCCGGGAACATCGCCGCCGTCGCGCCCGGCGTCGCCGAGGCGCTGGTGACGACCGTGGGCGGCCTGGCCGTCGCCGTCCCCTCCGTGATGGCGTACAACCTCTTCGTCAACCGGTTGGGCCTGTTCGCGGGCGAGCTGGAGGGCTTCGCTCAGGAGATCATCGCGACGATGGCCCGCGAAGGGAGGCTGTGATGGCCGGCCTGCTGGGGGGTGGGGGCGGGCTGCGCGGTCACGGCGAGCTGCCGCTCACCGCGGACATCAACGTCACGTCGCTCGTCGACGTGGCCTTCGTGCTGCTCATCATCTTCATGATCACCGCGCCGATCATGCAGGGCGGCGTGGACGTGCGGCTGCCGCGCGCCGCGGCGCGACCGCTCGAGCCCAAGGCCGGCCTCGTAATCAGCCTCGATCGCGACGGCAAGATCTACCTGGACCAGGCGCCGCTCAGCTACGAGGACTTTCGCGCCACGTTCGGCGCATTCGTGCGGACCAAACGGCCGTCCGGGGTGTACCTCCGGGCCGACGGACGCGTCCCCTATGCGAACGTGGTGCAGGTGCTCGCGGTGATCCGGCAGTCTGGCGTGAGCGACGTAGGCCTGGTCGCCGAGCCGGAGCACGTCGAGCGGTGAGGCGGGGGCAGCGCGTCCCGGCGAACGTCGGCCTGGCGCTCGCCGCCACGCTGCTGGTGCACGGTGCCGCGGGCCTGTTTCTGTTCGCCGCAGCGGGCGAGGCGCGTCGCGCCGCGCCGCCCACCTACAAGGTGCGGCTCATCGCCGCCCCGGCGCCCGAGGAAGAGACGCGCAAGGCGCCCGAGGCGCTGGAGCGGCCGGCCGAGGAGAAACCGGCGCCGCTGCCCAAGGCGAAACAGCCGCCCAAGAGCACCGTGTCCGCGGCCACGCCTCCCAAGACCGCGGACAATACCAAGCGCGAGGCGGCGCCGCGCACCACACCGAAAGCCACGCCCCTGCCGGGCGAGACGCCTTCCACGGGGTCCGATGTCGCCACCGTCAGCACCGAGGGCGTGGAGTTCCCGTTCCCCGAGTACCTGCAGAACATCGTGGGCCAGGTGCTGCGGCGCTGGCAGCGGCCGCTGCAGAGCACGCCCCTCGAGGCGGAGGTGTCGTTCTTCATTCATCGGGATGGCACGGTGAGCGATCTCCAGTTCATCAAGCGCTCGGGCTACTTCAGCTTCGATCTCGAGGCCCAAGGAGCGGTCGAGGAGGCGGGCCGCTTCAAGGCGTTCGGCTCTTTGCCCGACGGCTGGATCGCGGACGTGTTGTTCGTGCGGTTCTACTTCTCGGGGAGACGCCAGTGACGGCGGTTAGGCGGGTAGGTGGTCAGGCGGTTAGCGGCTGCGTCGCGGCGGCCGCGCTTCTAACCGGCTATCCGCCTGACCGCCTAGCCGCCCAAGATACGTCCATCGTCGACCGCGGGGTCCGCGTCGGCATCATCTACCGCCCCGGCGTGCGGCCCGGCATGGTGCTCTTGCCCGGCCGGCCCGCGGTGCTCGACTCGGTGCGCGCCGTCGTCGCCCGCGATCTCGACTACAGCGACCGCTTCGAGATGATCACGCTGCCCGGCGGGGATTCGATCCGCCTGGGCGCGGCGGCGAGCCCGGCACGCGCGCCGGGGCGCGGGCGGACCGGAGGTGGCGAGGCGGCGGGGCTCAACTATCCGCTGTTCCAGGCTCTGGGCGCGGACTTCGCGGTCGCGCTGACACAGGCCGCGGACACCACGGTCGTGACGCTGCACGACATCGCGGCAGGCGGCGTGCGCCGCGAGGCGAGGAAGCGGCTGCCGCCCATCACGAGCCCCGACTTCCGTCTGGCGGTGCATCGGTTTGCCGATCAGGTGTTGCAGGCCAGCCTCGGCGCTCCCGGCGTCGCCGCGACCCGGCTGCTCTTCGTGATGGACGGGAAGGTCTGGCAGATCGACCAGGACGGGGCCGACAAGAAGCTCGTCTCCTCGAGCGACCGGCAGGCCATGTCGCCCGCCTGGGCGGCGGACGGGCGGCGCTTCGCCTACATGGAGTTCTGGGCGGGGCACGGCCAGCTGTTCGTGCAGGACATGGCGATGGGGAAGCGCGCCGCCGTGGTGACGACCGGGGCGGCGCTCGACTTCACGCCCGCGTTCTCGCCCGACGGCAAGACCTTGGCCTTCAGTCGCGCCATCGAGGAAGGCACCGACGTCTACACCGTCAACCTCAAGGACAACTGCTGCTTGCAGCGCTTGACCGTGGGGCGCTTTTCAGACAACTTGTCACCGACCTACAGTCCGGACGGACAGCGGATTGCGTTCGTCTCGACGCGTGCGGGGTTGCCGCAGATCTACGTGATGGCGGCGGATGGGACGGACCAGCAGCTGTTCGCGCCGTTCGACTACGGCGTCACGGGTTCGTCCAATGCGCCGGAATGGTCGCCCGACGGACAGTCGGTCGCGTTTCACCGCGACGTCGCCGGCACGCTGCAGGTCTTCGTGCTCGACGTGCGGACGCGCACCGTACGGCAACTCACCTCGGTCGGGCGGAACGAGGATCCAACCTGGGCGCCCGACAGCCGTCATCTCTGCTTCGTGTCGGACCGCTCGGGGTATCGGCAGCTCTGGATTATCGATTTGGAAACCGGTCGTATCCGGCCGCTGCTGCAGCAGAGCGGCGCGCGGCTGCCGGCCTGGTCTCCGAGGCTTCCGGAGACTGCTGCTTCCACCCCGTAAACCTGGGAGAGAGGGTGACGATGAGACGCCTACCATTGCTGGTGCTCGCCGGTCTTGCCGCGGCCACGGTGGCCGCGTGCGGCGGCAACCCGCCGCCGGCCCAACCGGGTCCGCAGGCCAACGCCGATTCGATCGCGGCGGCCGAGCGGGCCCGCCAGGATTCCATCGCGCGGGCCGAGGCGGATGCGCGGGCGCGCGAGGAAGCCGAGCGAGTGGCCCGGCAGCGGGCGGCCGATTCGCTCGCCGCCATGGGGCGCACGACGGAGGCCGTGCGCACGATGCTCGCCGCGATGATCCACTTCGATTTCGACAAGTCGAACATCCGCTCGGGCGACGCCGGCACGCTCGATCAGAAGGTCGGGATCCTGCAGGCGAATCCCAACCTGCGGATCCGGATCTCCGGTCACTGCGACGAGCGCGGGTCGGACGAGTACAACCTGGCACTCGGCAACAGGCGCGCCACCGCGGCGAAGCAGTATCTCGTGAGCCATGGGATCGACGCCGGCCGCATCGAGACCGTGTCGTACGGCGAGGAGCGGCCGATCGCGCAGGGCCACGACGAAATGGCGTGGGCGCAGAACCGCCGCGACGAGTTCGAAATTCTCTCCGGCGGTGACGCGTTGCGGCAGCCCTAGGCGGGCGTGCGTTGTCGCGCCATGTAGCGTTCGTCCTCGGCCTGGGGCTCGCGGCCGGCTGCGCCCTCAAGGGTGATGTCCGGAAGGTCGAGCTCCAGGTCGCGGCGCTGAAGGCCGACGCCGCCCGGGCGGACGCCGACCGGGCCGCGCAGATCGACTCCGTGCTGAAACTGCTCGCCGCCGTGCAGCAGGCGGTCGCGGCGCAGCAGGCCTATCTGGTGCAGTTCCGCGGCGACGTCCGCACGGACCTGGTCGGCGTGCAGCAGCAACTCGTCACGGTACAGGAGCTGACGGGCCAGAGCCAGCAGCGCCTCTCGGAGCTCCGCGCCCGAGTCGAGGAGCGGGCCCAGCAGCCGGTGCCGGCGCTGGACACGAGCGCCGCGCGGACGCCGGTCGGTCCGTCCGGGCACCCCGCCGGGCCGGGCCCGGCGCAGATGTACGACCTCTCCCTGCAGCAATACCGCCGTGGCAGCCTCGGCACCGCCAGGCTCGGGTTCCGCGAGTTCCTGCGCGTCTATCCCGGAGACGAGCGGGCCGGGGATGCGCTGTTCTACATCGGGGAGACGTTCGCCGCGGAGAGCCCCGACTCAGCGGCCGCGGTGTATGAACAGGTCGTGAAGAGCCATGCCAACTCGTCGCGGGCGCCCGCCGCCCTGTACAAGCTGGGCCTCGTCGCCGAAGCGCGGGGCGACAAGAAGGCGGCGCGGACCTACTATGCCAGGGTCGTCGCCGGGTATCCCCGCTCGGACGAGGCCAACCTGGCCCGCGACAAGCTGCAACGCCTGGGGCGCTGAGACGTCCCGCGCCCCTTCGCGCTCCGGGGGCCCCGTGCCTGACCCAGCCTCGCGCACCGAGATGCCGTTCCTCGACCACCTCGAGGAGCTGCGCTGGCGCATCCTGTACAGCCTGCTCGCAATCGTCGTGGGCACGCTGGTGGGCTGGTTCGTCGTCCAGCGGGTAGACGTGATCGGGCTCCTCAAGACCCCGATCGCGCCACTCTTGCCCGGCGGACGGCTCATGTTCACGAGCCCGACCGAGCCGTTCTTCATCACGCTCAAGTTCGCCTTCGCGGTGGGGCTGTTGGTGGCGTCGCCGGTGGTCATCTACCAGGCATGGGCGTTCCTCGCGCCCGCGCTCTACGATCGCGAGCGGCGCCTGATCGTCCCGGCCCTGTCGGTGGGCGTGGTGCTGTTTCTGCTGGGCGCGGGCGTGGCGTACAAGTGGGTGTTGCCGCGCGCGCTCGCCGTGCTGTTCAGCTTCCAGCGCAACGACCTCGCCCCGATCATCACGGCGGACAACTACTTCGGCTTCGCCGCGCAGATCATGATCGCCTTCGGGCTCGTGACCGAGCTGCCCCTCGTCGTGGTGATCCTCGCGGCCCTGGGACTCGTCACGCCCCAGTTCCTGGCGCGCAACCGGCGCTACGCCCTCGTGTTCGCCGCCTTCGCCGCGGCGCTGCTGACGCCGCCCGATGCGGTCTCGATGCTGCTCATGATGGTGCCGCTCGTGCTGCTGTACGAAGTGAGCATCTGGTGCGCCTGGGTGGTCACGCGGCGCCGCGCGCGCCGCGCCCAGGCGGCCGCCCGGGCGGGGGTCGTGCTGCTGATGCTGTGCGGGCTCGGCGCCGGCCGCCTCGCCGCCCAGGGCGTGCTCCCTCCGCCGCGCACGATCCGCCCACCTCCGTCCGACTCGACCGCGCGGGCTCGCGCACCAGGGACGGGAGCCCCGCAGGGGCAGTCGCTCGACACCGCGGCCGCCCGGCGGCTCGGCCTGCCGACCGGTCCCACGCGCAGCTTCCCGCCGGGCGACGGCGTCATGGATTCGCTGCTCAAGCTGAAGGGGTACCGCGTCACGCAGTACGTCGCCGACACGCTGATCGTCCAGGGCGACAGCCAGACGATCTTCCTTCGCGGGGAAAGCTTCGTGGATCGCCAAGGGACGAAGCTGGAAGCGGATTCGATCCGCTATCGCGAAGCGAGCTGCCGTCTCGACGCCGCGGGCGACCCGCGGCTGTTCGATCAGGGCACGGTGCTGGTGGGGGAGGGGATGCGCTACGATACCTGCATCCGGCGGGGCACGGTCCGCAGCGCGCTCACCACGTTCCAGCAAGGCGGCGCCACCTGGTACACGCGGGGCGATCTCGCCGTGGACTCGGGCTCGACCCGCGTGTACGGCGCCTCCAGCGAGATCACGTCCTCGGATCTCCCCGTGCCCGACTACCACTTCGCCGCGCACGAAGTGAAGTGGCTCAACAAGAACGTCATGGTGGCGCGGCCCGCCGTGCTCTACATTCGCGATGTCCCGATTCTGTGGTTGCCGTTCATCTTCCAGGACATCCGGCCCGGGCGGCGCAGCGGCATTCTCGTGCCGCGCTTCGGGCTGAACGACCTGGTGCGCCCGACCCGCAGCTACCAGCGGCACGTCGCGAACCTCGGCTACTACTGGGTGCTGGGCAATTACGCCGACCTGCTGCTCTCGGGCGATTGGTATGCGAGCCGCTACGTGTCGCTCCGCGCGCAGACGCACTACCGCTGGTTGGATCGCTTTCTCTCCGGCACGTTCTCGTACTCCCGGGTGGATCAGCTCGACGCCGCCGCACACTCGAGCCGCTTCGGGTGGCAGCACCAGCAGAGCTTCTCCAGCCGGACGCGCTTCAACGCGAGCATCGATTACGCGACGAGCGCGAGCGTCATTCAGACCAACGCCGTGGATCCCTACGTCGCGACCGCGCAGCTGACCTCGCAGGTGAACTTCGACAAGCGCTTCGATTGGGGCACCCTCAACGTCGGCGGCAGCCGGTCGCAGAACCTGACCAATGATCTCGTCAACCAGAACTTCCCGCGCGTGAGCCTCACCCCGTCACCCGTGAACATCACGCCGGCGATCACGTGGTCGCCGGGGTTCTCGTTCAACAACGCCCAGAACTTCCACGTGGGGCCGACGTTCCTGCTCGCGCCCGGGACGGGCGGGACAGGGGTGGACACGCTGGCGCTCTTCTCCGATACCCGGCAGACCGACCTCAGCCTGCAGACACCGCTCCGCATCGGGCGCTGGACCTGGTCGAACAGCGTCAGCGTGAGCGACCAGATCAGCAACGCCCGGCAGGAGTTCTTCATCCCCGACTCGACAGTGCCGGGCGGGGTGCGGCGCGTGCTCTACGGCCAGACGTTCGCGACCGCGATCGACTGGCAGACCGGAATCAACCTGCCCCCGTTGTTCACCGGGACGTGGAAGCTGCAACCCGGCATCGCGATCGTGAACACGACATCGGCCGGTCCCTTCATGATCCGCAACCAATTCTCGGACGGCCGCTTCGTGCACCAGGGGAAGCGGCTGCAGTTCGCCGCCACCATGTCGCCCACGTTGTTCGGATTCTTTCCGGGCATCGGGCCGCTCGACCGGATTCGGCACTCGCTCTCGCCGCTCATCAGCTACCGCTATGCCCCCGGCGCGCAGGTGTCCGCCGACTTCGCCCGGGTGCTCGACCCGACGGGCCAGACGCTGAACGCCCGCACCGATCCGCAGCAGACGATCAGCCTCGGGCTGTCCCAGAACATCGAGGCGAAGCTCCGCCGCCCGGCGGGGGATACGTCGGGACAGGCAGCGCGCAAGATCCGCCTGCTCGGCCTCAACACCGACGCCGTTTCCTACAACTTCGAACAGGCGAAACAACCTGGCCGGACGGGGTGGCAGACGCAGAGCATCGGCAATACGTTCGCGTCGGACTTGCTGCCCGGCTTCAGCCTGCGCACGACCCACGACCTGTGGGACGGCCCCGTCGGCCTCGCGACGTCCGAGTTCTCGCCCTTCCTCACGAGCCTCACCGCGTCGTTCTCCGTGAGCCCGGCGACGATCCGGGGGATCGCGAGCCTGCTCGGCCTCGCGAAGAAGGCGGAGACGCCCGCGACGCCGCCGGCGCCCGGCACGGGCACCACGCCGCCACCCGCGTACGGCCAGAGCTGCCCTCCGGTCTGCTCCGGGAGCGCGCCCGGCGGGTACCGGCCGGGCGGCGCCGCGGGGGGCGGGCGGGGATTCGGGCTCGCCGTGGGATACACGAGCAGCCGCACGCGCCCGCCCAAGGTCACGACGCCCGGCACCGGCACGTTCCTGCCGAGCACGCTGGCCAGCCAGCGGCAGCTCACGCTCAACATGAACTTCAGCCCCACCGCCCTGTGGACGGCGTCGTGGAGCACCCTGTACGACCTGAACACGCGCCAGTTCGGCCAGCACTACGTGCGGCTGGAGAGGGACCTGCGCCGCTGGCACGCCAGCTTCGCCTTCGTGAAGAGCCCGAACGGCAACTTCGCGTTCAACTTCTACGTAGCTCTGATCGACCAGCCCGACATCAAGTTCGATTACGAGCAGCAGAGCCTGCAGCGCTGACGAGCGGCTGTCCTCTGGGTGTGACACGGGCGGAGGCGTGCGCCGGCGTAAGCGGCGCCGCGCGCACGACTTGCCCGCAGGCACGGCGCCTGCTTAACGCTCCGCCCGAACGCTTCGTCCATGAGGATGGTATGCGCCTTCCCTCGCGATACGCCTTGTTGGCCGCCGGCGGACTGCTGAGCTTCGGCTGCCAGAGCACGACGACGCCCGTCGGCACCACACAGCCCCTGCCTGCGCCGGACAACCTGTGGTCGATCTCCCTGAACGAGGCGATTCTCCTCGAGTGGACCGACAACGCAGTCCTGTCGGATCCCGGGCGGTTTGCGTGGTACCGCGTCTACAGCGCGAGCTACGATCTCGGCCAGGGGCTGTGCGGCACCGACTGGGTGATTGAAGGCACCACGGTCTCGAACGAGTTTCTCGTTGCCTTGCTCACCAACGGCGTGCCGCGCTGCTACGCGACCTCCGCGATCAGTAGCGACGGGCTGGAGAGCGCGTGGTCTCCGCCGTGGCAGGACACGCCGCGGCCCGACGCGCGCAACGTCCTGATGTGGGCGTACGACGTGCAGCCGCTGCAGTCGGGGTTCCGGTTCTGGGATGACTTGAACGGCAACGGCTACGGGGACGCCGGCGAGCTGGGTCTGGTGCAGGACGGGAACCGGGCTGACATCGACTTCCGAATCGAGCGGGACGTCAACGACACGCTGTGGATCGTGCCCGTGTTCAGCGGGACGAGCGTGCTGACCTACGGTCCGACCGCCGCCCTGACCGACATTGATCTCGCCCCCACGAGCGGGTACAGCCGCCAGCGGGCGAAGATGCTCCCGGGTTACGGCTACGTGTTCGAGATCGTCGAGGGGCAGGACGTGCGCTACGGGGCGCTGCGGGTCACCCACGCGGGGACGCAGTACGCGATCTTCGACTGGAGCTTCCAGACGGATCGCGGCAATCCCGAGCTGGCGCCGCGTGCGGGGCTGGCGACGGCGCCTGCAGTGACGGGGGGTCGGGTCGCAGCATCCCGGTAGACGCCAAGGCGCCGAGACGCCGAGTGGACGTTGCCACGCGGCGTCTCGGCATCTGGGCGTCTCCCTTGGCGTCTCCGGGCCGTTCCACGTAGCTTCCTCTCGCATGCCGGTCCCCGTCACACTCGACGGACACTCCCTGACGATCGCCGACGTGGTGGCCGTGGCCCGCCACCGCGCCCCGGTGGCGATCGCGTCCGCGGCGCGGCAGGGGATCGAGGCGTCGCGCCGCACGGTGGAGGAAGCGGTCACGCGGGGGGACACGATCTACGGGGTGAACACGGGCTTTGGGAAGCTGGCGCACGTGCGCATCCCCCCCGACCGCATCCGCGCGCTGCAGCTCAACCTCATCCGCAGTCACGCGTCGGGCGTGGGCGAGCCGCTGCCGGTGGACGGCGTGCGCGCGATGATGCTGCTGCGGGCGAACGTCCTCGCGCGGGGAACGAGCGGCGTACGACCCGCGCTCCCGGAGCTCATCGTGGCGATGCTGAACCGGGGCGTGCATCCCCGGGTGCCGTCGCAGGGGAGCGTGGGGGCGTCGGGCGACCTGGCGCCGCTGGCGCATCTGGCGCTGGCAATGGTGGGGGAGGGGGAGGACGGGCAGGCGCTGCGAGACGGCGGCCTCGAGCCGATCGCGCTCGAGGCGAAGGAAGGGCTCGCGTTCGTGAACGGGACGCAGGCGCAGACCGGCTTGGCCGCGTTGCTGGTGCACGACGCCTGGATGCTGTGGCGCACGGCGCACGGCGCGGCGGCAATGAGCCTCGAAGCCCTGCGCGGCACGCCCGACCCGTTCGACGTCCGGGTCCACGACGCCCGTCCCCACCCCCACCAGCGACGCTCGGCCGAGCTGCTGCGCGCGCTCCTCGCCGACAGCGAGATCCGCGAGTCCCATCGCGAGAACGACCCGCGTGTGCAGGACGCCTATTCGCTGCGCTGCACACCGCAGGTGCTCGGTGCGGTGGGCGAGGCGCTGGCCTTCGCCGAGCGGTTGGTGATCGTTGAGCTGAACGCCGCCACCGACAACCCCCTCGTGTTCGGGCGGGACGTGCTGTCCGGGGGCAACTTCCACGGCCAGCCGATCGCCCTCGCGCTCGACGTGCTCGCCATCGGGCTCACCACGCTCGCGGGGCTCGCCGAGCGGCGGCTGGAGCGCATCGTGAACCCCGACCTGTCCGCGGGGTTGCCCGCGTTTCTCGCGCGCGAGCCGGGCGTCGAGTCCGGGTTCATGACGGCGCAGATCGCCGCTGCGGCGCTCGTGGCCGACTGCCGGGTGCTCGCCACGCCGGCGAGCGTGCAGTCGGTCCCCACGGAGGGGAACCAGGAGGACGTGGTGCCGATGGGGATGAGCGCCGCTTGGAAGGCGGAGCGCATCCTCGCCAATGCGGCGCGCATCGTGGCGATCGAGCTGCTCGCCGCGGCGCAGGGGCTCGAGTTCCTGAAGCCGCTGCGTCCCGGGCGCGGCGTGGCCCGCACGCACGCGGCCGTGCGCCGCGAGGTGGCGGCGCTGGACGGCGATCGCCCGCTCACCGCCGACATCGAGCGCATCGCCGGCGGCGTGCGCGCCGGCCGGTTCGATCCGGAGACGGCGTGACGGGCCCCCGCGTGATCCGCGCGCCCCGCGGCGCCGTGAAGTCGTGCAAGGGGTGGATCCAGGAGGCGGCGCTCCGCATGCTGATGAACAATCTCGATCCCGAGGTGGCCGAGCGGCCGCAAGACCTCGTGGTCTACGGCGGCACGGGGAAGGCGGCGCGCGACTGGCCCTCGTTCGACGCGATCTGCCGCACGCTCGCCGCGCTCGAGGACGACGAGACGCTGTTGGTTCAGTCCGGCAAGCCGGTCGGCGTGTTCCAGACGCACCCCGAGGCGCCGCGGGTGCTGATCGCGAACGCGAACCTGGTCGGGCGCTGGGCCAGGTGGGAGGTGTTTCGCGACCTGGAGCGGCGCGGTCTCATCATGTTCGGCCAGATGACGGCCGGGTCGTGGATCTACATCGGGACGCAGGGGATCCTGCAGGGCACCTACGAGACGTTCGGCGCCGTCGCCCGGCGCCACTTCGGGGGGTCGCTGCAGGGCCGCCTCGTGCTCACGGGGGGGCTCGGCGGGATGGGCGGGGCGCAGCCGCTCGCCGCGACGATGCACGGGGGGGTGTGCCTCGCCGTGGAGGTGGACCCCGCGCGCGTGCAGCGGCGCCGCGACACGCGCTACCTCGACCGCAGCACCGCGTCGCTCGACGAAGCGCTGCGGTGGTGCGAGACGGCGCGGCGCGACGGCGAGGCGCTGTCCGTCGGGCTGATCGGCAACTGCGCCGACGTGCTGCCCGAGCTGGCGCGGCGCGGCTTCGTTCCCGACGTCCTGACCGACCAAACGTCCGCGCACGACCCGCTCAACGGCTACGTCCCAGCGGGCTGCTCGCTCGAGCAGGCGGCCGCGCTGCGGCAGGCGGACCCGGCGGAGTACGTGCGGCGCGCGACGGGGAGCATCGTGACCCACGTGCGCGCCATGCTGGAGCTGCGGCGGCAGGGCGCCGTCACGTTCGACTACGGCAACAACATCCGCACCCAGGCCGCCGATGCCGGACTCGAGCAGGCGTTCGCGATCCCGGGGTTCGTGCCCGAGTACATCCGGCCGCTGTTCTGCGAAGGGAAGGGGCCCTTCCGCTGGGTGGCGCTGTCGGGCGAGGCGCGGGATCTGCAGCGCACCGACCGGCTGGCGCTGGAGCTGTTCCCGGAGAACGAGCACCTGCGCCGCTGGATCGGCCTGGCGCAGGCTCGCGTGGCGCTCCAGGGCCTGCCGGCGCGCATTTGCTGGCTGGGCCAGGGAGAGCGGGCGCGCTTCGGCTGCGCGTTGAACGACTTGGTGAAGCGGGGCGAGCTCGCGGCGCCGGTGGTGATCGGCCGCGACCATCTCGACACCGGGTCCGTCGCTTCACCGTTCCGCGAGACCGAGGGAATGCGCGACGGGTCGGACGCGATCGCGGACTGGCCGATCCTGAACGCGCTCCTCAACACCGCGTCGGGCGCGGGCTGGGTGTCGTTCCACCACGGCGGCGGCACCGGCATCGGCAACTCGCTGCATGCGGGGCAGGTGAGCGTCGCCGACGGGACGCCGTCGGCCGGGCGGCGCCTGGAGCGCGTGCTCACGAACGATCCGGGGATCGGCATCGCGCGCCACGCGGACGCGGGCTACCCGGAGGCGCTCGACGCCGCCCGCCGCCACGGCATTCGGCTCCCCACGCGCGCGGATTCCTTTAGGGAGGCGAGCGACTGAGCACGCTGCTCGCCGGCGCGCGCCAGGTGGTCACCTGCCGCGGCCCCGCCCGTGCGCGCCGCGGGCGCGAGATGGCGGAGGTCGAGGTGCTGGGCGACGCCGCCGTCCTGATCGAGGGGACGAGGATCGCCGCGGTCGGCGCCTACCGCGAGCTGCGGGCCGCGCACCGGGAGGCGGAGCTCGTGGCGGTGCAGGGCGTCCTCTACCCCGGCCTCATCGACTGCCACACCCACGCCGTGTTCGGCGCGCCGCGACTCGACGATCACGAGCGCCGCGCGCTGGGCGAAGACTACAAGGCGATCGCCGCCCAGGGAGGCGGCATCCTCCAGTCGGTCGCCGATGTACGCGCGCGCCCCCTCGCCGAGCTCGTCGCGCTCACGCGGGCGCGGGTGGCGACGCTCCTCGCCCACGGCAGCACCACGATTGAGGTGAAGTCGGGCTACGGCCTCGAGCTCGAGGCCGAGTTGAAGCAGCTGCGCGTCATCCGGGAAGTCGCCGCTTCCGTTCCCGTGACGCTCGTCCCGACGTTCCTTGGCGCCCACGAGGTGCCGCCCGAATTCCGCGATCGGCGCGCGGACTACGTGCGACTCGTGTGCGAGGAAATGATTCCCGCCGTCGCCCGGGAGCGACTCGCCGTGGCGTGCGACGTGTTCTGCGAGCCCGGCGTGTTCAGTGTGACCGAGGCGCGGGCGGTCCTCACCGCGGCCCGGCGCCACGGCCTGGCGGTCAAGCTGCACGCCGACGAGCTCGACGGGTCCGGGGGCGCGGAGCTGGCGGCGGAGTTGGGGGCCGCGAGCGCCGACCACCTCGCGGCCGTGTCGGACGCGGGCGTCCGCGCGCTAGCGCGCGGCGGCACGGTGGCGGTGTTGCTCCCCGCGACGCTCGTGTTCCTGGGCCGGAGGCAACCCGCGCCAGCCCGGCGACTCGTGGAGCAAGGCGTGGCGGTCGCGCTCGCGACCGACTTCAATCCCGGCTCGTCACCCGCGGTGAGCTTGCCCCTGGTCGCGGCGCTCGGCGTGTCGCAGCTCGGCTTGCGTCACACGGAGGCGACGACGGCGGTCACCGTCAACGCCGCGGCCGCGCTGGGGCTGGCGGGGGAGCGGGGGCAGATCGCGGCCGGATTCGCGGCCGACCTCGTCGTGTGCGACGTATCGGATTGGCGGGAGCTGGCGTACTGGTTGGGACCGAATCTCGTAAGCGCCGTCTGGACAGAGGGTTCTGCTTGTTTCGTCCCCCAGGGCCCGATATCTTTAGGGCCTCATGTCGAAGCTTGAGAAGCTGAAAGAGAAGGCCCGGGGCCTGGAGGCGAAGGACGCCAAGGCGGCCATCGCGGCGTGGCTGGACGTCATCAAGGAGCAGGAGTCCGAGAGCGAGCCCAACCCGGATCTCTCCATCTTCAATCGCATCGGCGACCTCGCCGTCAAAGTGAAGGACTCCGCCGGCGCGGCTGACTGGTACGACCGCGCGGTGGACAAGTACGCCGAGCTGGGGTTCCACAACAACGCCATCGCGATGTGCAACAAAGTCCTGCGCAACGCGCCGGGGCGGCAGACCACCTACCTCAAGCTCGCCAAGCTGTATGCCGCCAAAGGGTTCATGGCCGAGGCCCAGCAGAACTTCGTGACGTACGCCGAGCGGATGCAAAAGGCGGGGAAGCTGCAGCAGGCGTTTGCGGCGCTGAAGGAGTTCACCGACATCTCACCGGAAAGCGAGCACCTGCGGCAGCTGCTGGAGGAGCATCTGCGGATGTACGGCGAGCCGCGGATGTCGCAGGGGCGGATGAGCGCGCCCGCGCCGGCCAGGCCCAGCAAGCCGCCCGCAGAGGACGTGACGAAGTCCGGGAAGCACAAGACCTCGAGTCTCGTGTTCCTGGATGTGGACGCACCTCCGGCCTCCAAGACCAAGCCGGCGGCGCCCCGACGGCCGACCGCCCCGCTGCCCCCCGCGCCCCGCCCGCCCGAGCCGGAGCACCTCAAGCTCATCGAAGACGTCATGCCCGATCCGGACACGTCGTTGGAGATCGAGTCCACGAGCTTGATGCAGGACGCGGAGGGGCCAAGCGCAGCGGGGATGCTGGAGGGACTCGAGACGACGCACTCCGAATACGCCGGGCTCACGGAGGACGTGCTCTCGACACCATCGCTGCGCGAAGAGATGACCGCTGACGACGTCGCGCCCATGCAGGAGCTCGAGCCGACGGTGCCGGCGGAGGCGGAGGAGCTCGAGCCGCTGCTCGATGCGGACCTCGAGATCGAGCCGCCCACGCCGGCCCCGCCGTCGCGGCAGCCCGCGCCGAAACAGCGGGTCACGTTACCCAAGGTGGCGCCACCGCCGGCGCCCAAGGTGACGCCGGTGGTGCCGAAGCGGCCGCCCGCGTCGCCGTTCAAGACCGCGCCGGCGAACCCGGCCCGCACGGCGGTCCCACCGCCGCGACTCACGGTCCCCAAAGTGGCGCCCCCCGGGCCGAAGGCCGCTCCCCGAGTGGGGCCGCCGCCCAAACCGGAAGCGCCGAAGGTCAAGCCGGTCGTGCCGCGGCGTCCGTCCGGCCCCGCGGCGCCGCCCCCGGGCGCGCCGCCCAAGCGCAAGACGGTGGTGGAAGTGCCGCCCCTCGAGCTCGAGCCGGACTTCGACGTCGCCGCGACCGACGGGAGCCACGACGTGGACGACGAGCCGCTCGCCGACGAGTCACTCTCGGCGGCAGGCGTCATCGAGACGGAGGAGGACACCTCGATCGCCCCGGGACGGAAGTCCGGGTTCATCGACCTCGGGCTCGACGGCGTCGTAGGTGGGGCAGAGGAGACCGGCTCGCTCGTGTTCGCCGACATCGAAGAGGCGCCCGCCAAGCCGACGATTGAGGAGCTCGAAGGGCGAGTGGCCGACGACCCCGACGACCCGGAGGCGCACCAGGCGCTGGGCGAAGCTCTTATCGAGGAAGGGGAGCGCGAGCGCGGGATCGAGGAGCTGGACCATGCCTCCGCCGGGTACGAGAACCGGGGCAACCTCGAGCAGGCGCAGGGGCTGGTGGACGAGATCCTGAAGCTCGACCCGAACAGCGTGCGTCATCGCCAGAAGCTGGTGGAGTACGCTTTCAAGTCGGGCGACAAGGCCAAGCTGATCGATGCCTACCTCGAGCTGGCCGACACGCTGCTGCGCCAGGATCTCCCCGACAAGGCGCGCGCGGTGTACCAGCGCGTGGCCGAGCACGACCCGACCAACGAGCGCGCCAAGGGGGCGATCGCGATGCTGGCGCCGGTGGCGCCGGCGCCGCAGGCGAAGCCCGAAAAGAAGGTGGCGGCGAAGGACGCCAAGATGAAGGTGCGCGACGAGACGGAGGCCGCGGGGGACTTTGTGGACCTGAGCGCGATGGTCCTGGAAGAGGAGATGCCCGAGCGCGACACCCGGATGAAGATCGCGGACGAGGAGCCAACCGGAGACGAGGAGCGTGACTTCCACGACATGTTGACCCGCTTCCGCCGGGGGATCGAGGAGAACATCGACGAGGCGGACTTTCAGTCGCACTACGATCTGGGGATCGCCTTCAAGGAGATGGGCCTGCTCGACGAAGCCATCGCCGAGCTCCAGAAGGCGCTGCGGGCGCCCGAGGGGAAGCTGCGGGTGTCCGAGGCGCTGGGCGCCTGCTTCCTCGAGAAGGGCGCGTACGTGGTGGCGGAGTCGATCCTGCGGCGCGCGCTCGACCTCCCCTCCTCGGGCGACCAGGAGCGACTCGGCATCCTCTACTGGCTGGGGCGCGCGCTGGAGGAGCAGGGGAAGCGCGTCGAGGCGCGCGAGCTGTACGGGCGGGTGTTCGCCGTGGACATCCGGTTCATGGACGTCGGCGAGCGCGTGAAGGCGCTCGCCCGGGCCAAGTAGCGTGAGCCAGCAGCTCGCGCGCGTCTCGCTGCGCGACGTCCAGCGCCCCGTGGCGGGCGACCTGGAGCGCGTGATCGGGGAGCTGCGCCGCATCATCACCGCCGATTTCCCGATCATCGTCGAGGTGAACGCCCACCTCGTGCGCATGAAAGGGAAGCTGTTCCGCCCGACCCTGCTGCTGCTCAGCCATCAGGCGGGCGGTGCCGGCGACCCGCGCGCGGTGACGCTGGCGGCGGTGGTCGAGCTGATTCACCTCGCCACGCTCGTGCACGACGACTCCGTGGACCATTCGGTGCTGCGGCGCGGGATGCCGACGATCAACGCGCTGTTCTCCCACCAGATCGCCGTGATCATGGGAGACTACCTCTACTCGCGGGCGATCATCGAGCTCGTGGCGCTCGACGACCTCGAGCCGCTGCGCGTCTTCGCCCGCGTCACGAACGAGATGACGATCGGCGAGATGCGCCAGCTCGAGGCGCACGACAAGCTCGCCTACAGCGAGGCGGCGTACGACCAGCTGATCCGCGCGAAGACGGCCTCCCTTCTGTCCGCCGCGTGCGAGGTCGGCGCGCTGCGCGCCGCGGCGGAGCACCGCGAGGCGCTGGCACGCTTCGGCGAGCACCTCGGCATGGCCTTCCAGATCACCGACGACCTGCTCGACTACACGGAGTCGGAGGAGGTGACGGGGAAGCCGGTCGGTCTCGATCTCAAGGAGCACAAGGTGACGCTGCCGCTGATCGCCGCGCTCGGGCACATGGGGCAGGCGGAGCGGCGCGTGGTGGCCGACCTGATGGCCGCGCCCGACCCCCCGGACGACCTCGTGGCGCAGGTCATCGGGCTCGTGGCGGCCGCCGGTGGTCTCGACTACGCGCGGCGGCGTGCCCTGGAGCGCGCTCAACTGGCGGAGGCGGAGCTCGACGTGCTCCCGCCCACCCCCGCGCGCGAGGCGCTGCGCGACGGCATCGCGTATGCCGTGGAGCGGCGCAGCTAGGCCGTGGCGCGGGGTGATCGTGGTCCGCTATTTTATTTCTGGTGGCTCGGCGGCGGGTTCGTTCTCGGCGGGCTGTTGCACTCCGCCATGCGACGCTTTCTCCCGCAGGGGCCGGCCAAGGAGATCTTCACCTGGGCGGTGACGCCCACCATCGGCCCGGTCCACATCGACCTGCTGGTGGTGTCGCTCACGCTCGGTCCGATCGGGCTCGACGTGTCGCTGCTGGCGCTCGTGGGCGTGGTGATCGCCTACTTCTTCGCCCGATCGATCTTCTGACGCGAGGCACGTATGTTCGGGGACCTGTCGTTCAGCCACATCCTGATCCTGCTGCTCGTGCTGGTGCTCGTCTTCGGCGCGAAGCGGATCCCGGAGATCGGCTCGTCGTTGGGTCAGGGGATCAAGGAGTTCAAGCGCAGCTTGAAGGACGCGGGCGAGGAGCCGGCCCCGCCGCGCACCGCACCGCCCGCCTCCAGCTCCTCGTCCATCCCCTCGGGCGGTGAGCCGAAGCGTCTCAACCAGTAGCGGGAGGGGCGATGCTGGGCAACCTCAGCGGCGGCGAAATCCTCATCCTACTGCTCGTCGTGCTGCTGGTGTTCGGGGCGGGTCGACTGCCGGAGGCCGGCAAGGCGGTGGGCAAGGGACTGCGGGAATTCCGCCGCGCCCTGAACGAAGCGCAGGACTCCATCGAGCGGGTGGCCGAGGCGCCGCGCGACCAGCGTCCCAAGCGCCTGGTCGACTAGGGCCGGGCCCCCGGCCGCGTCACCCGCCGCTCGCGCTGTGCGGGCGAAAGATCTCCTTGCGCCGGTCCACGATCTTCGCCTGCGCGCGCAACGCCGTCACATACGCCTGCATGCGCGCCTGGCGCGCCTGATCGAGGATCGCCTCGCGCTGCGCGTCGCGTTGCTTGAGCCAAGCCGCCGAGTCGGCCGGGATGCGCGCCAGCGATTGTACCAGGAAGTAGCCCGTCTGGCCCGTGAGCAGCCCGCTCGTCTCGCCCGGCCTGAGCCCAAACGCCGCGCCGAGCACCAGGGGCTCCACGCTCAGCTTGGCGGGCGGCTGCACCCGCGTGAACGGGCCGAGCTTCTCCACCGGTAGTCCGGCGGCGGCCCCCGCTCGCAGCAGATCCTTCGCTCCCTTGAACCTCGCCGCCAGCTGCTCGGCGCGCTGCCGGGCGATCTCCTTCTTGCGCTCGGCGCGTGGCCGCTCCAGCACCCGGTCGCGGATCTCGGCGAGCGGGGGGACGCGCTCGGGCGTGAGCGAGTCGAGCCGGAACACGTAGTAGGCGGCCGGCCCCTCGATCACGGGACTCGTCTCACCAGGGGCGCGCCCTTCGAAGGCCCACACACTCACGTCGGGAACGGCCCGCCCTCCGAGCACCAAGCGCTCACCGTCGACGAGGGTGGGGGCCCGCTCCACCGGCAGGTGGAGCCGATGGGCCGCGCTGTCCAGCGCGCCGGGCTCGGTGCGCTCGGCCGCCAGGCGGTCGAGCGAGTCGGCGCGCGCGTCCACCGCGTCCAGATGCGCGCCCTGCAGGACGACGGGGACGAGAATGTGGCGCACGCGCACGGAATCCCCCCGCACTGCGTCGACGCGGACGAGGTGGTAGCCGAAGCTCGAGAGCACCGGCGCGGAGACCTGACCCGGGGACAGCCCCTTGAGCCCCTTCAGGAACAGCGGATCGAACCCGCTCGCCTCCGGCCGGATCCAGCCGAGGTCGCCGCCCTTCGTGCCCGAGACCGAATCGGCCGACTCGCGCTTCGCGACCTCCTCGAACTTGGCGAGCCCCTGGCCGGCCTCGACGCGCAGCCGGCGCACGCGCGTGCGTGCCGCCGCGCTGTCCGCGGCGTCGGGCACGCGGGGCACCGCGACGAAACTCAGGAACGCCATCGCGCGCCGCTTGAACTCGGCGGCGTGCGCCCGGTAGTAGCCCTCCAGCTCGGCATCGGGAACCGGGGCGTCGGCATCCGCGATCTGCTCGGGCCGCATCGCGAGCAGGGCGATGGTCACCGCCTCGTGCTGGTCACGGTAGATGCGCCACAATTTCGGGTCGGAGATGTAGACGTCGGCCGTCAGGTATTGCGCGAGCTTCAACTGCGGGATTTGGTCGCGGTAGCGCGCCTCGAGCTGCTCCAGGAATCGCGGGTCGCTACTCGAAGCGAGAAACCGCTGCCACTTGCTGATGTCGAACTGGCCGTTGGTTTGGAATTCGGGTGCGGCCATGACCTCGGGCGGCGGCGAGCTGCGTGCCGCCTGGATCACTTCTTCGTCGCTCACCGTGATGCCGAGCCGCCTGTACTCCTGCTCGAACAGCACCTGCTGGACCAGCTGCTTCACGACTTGATCCGAGATCTGCTGCTCGTCTTCGCGCGTCAGCGGGCCGGCCCCCTGGCGCCGGTACTGGTCGTAAGCCGCTTGCAGCGCCTGCTGGTACTGGGGCACGTGCACGGCCCGGCCGTTGACCTTGAGGACCACGTCTGCCCCACCGTACTGCCCCCGACCCGTCACTCCCATCCCCACGTCGAACACGAGCCACCCGATGAACGCGAAGGCCAAGATGTAGAAGATCCACTTCGCGTTCTGGCGCATCGCACGCATCATGGCGCAGCGAACTCCGGGTGAGAGGGGGTCGAAGGGGCATAAGTCTAAGAATGGCAACGGGGGAACTCAAGCGACGGGAACGGTTTCCGATTGACACTGGCGGCCGGAATCTTATCTTCGTCCAATTCCCACATAGACTTAGGCCGTGGCCTACACCAGTGAAATAGAGAAGCTCGAAAAGCGCTGGGCCGAGAACCCCAAGGGTCGGAACTTCGCACCCCTGGCCGACGCCTATCGCAAAGCGGGGGAACTAGATAGGGCCATCGAGCTGTGCAAGTCCGGGCTCGAACGGCACCCCGACTACGTGAGCGCCCACATCGTATACGGGCGCTGCCTCGTGGACCAGAGGCAAGACATCGCGGCAGGAGAGGTGTTCCAGAAGGTCCTGACGCTCGATCCCGAGAACATCCTCGCGCTGCGCGTCCTGGCGGAGATCTGCGAGCGCGGCAAGCGCTTCGAGGACGCGGTCGGCTGGCTCACGAAGCTCCTCGCCGTCGATCCCATGAACGGCGACGCGGCCGAGCACCTCGCCCGGGCGAAGGGCCAAGCCGCAGCGGCCGCGAAGCCAACGGCGCCGTTCGTCGCGGTCGTAGCTCCGGCCCCCGCTGCTCCCGCCGCCCGCGCCGCCCGCGCCGCCCGCGCCACCCCCACCCCCACGCCCCGGCCGGCTCCCACTGGACCAAAGGTTGCCGCTCCCTCCCCGCGGGCCGCCACCGCACCGAGCCCCGCTGCGGCGGCAAAACCCGACTTCGTCGTGGAGCATGGCTCCCTGGCGGAGCCCGAGCCCCCGGTTGCAGCGTCCAAGCCGTCGAGCGACATCGAGACGTTCGATGGTGCGATCGGGTTCAATGCCGTGGCCCATGACGCCGCCAGGGCGGAAGGGTTGGAGGTGCAGGAGGACGTCGTCTTCGAGCCGCAGAAACAGGACGTGGAGGGTCTCGCCCAGACCCAGTACGACAGCGGCATGCTCGCCATCCCCGAGCCGCCCGGATTGCTCGACGAGGAACTGCCGCAGGTGGACCTGCCGCTCATCATGCCGGATGACGTGATGCCTGCGGCGACCCCGCGTGCCGCGACGCCACCACTCCCTCCGTCCCCGCCCCATGTTTCCCCCCCTCCCCCCCCTCCGCCCCCACCCAGAGCGGCGACTCCGGCGCCCGCTGCGGTCGCCCTGTCAGACGACGACGGTGCGGCCGATCAGGCGGCGCTGTCCCGGGCGGAGCCGGTGCTGACCGAGACGATGGCGGAGCTGTACATCAAGCAGGGACACGCCGAGGATGGGTTACACGTCTATCAGGCGTTGCTGGCGCAGCGGCCTGGGGACGTGAGGCTCCGGACGAAGGTGGATCAATTAATGGGGAAGGGGCCGCCTCCCGCCCGCAGCGGCCAATCGGCGCAAGCGTTCTTGCGCGGCATTCTCGCGCGGCGGCCCGTGCGAGGAGAGGCTTCCTCCCTCGAGCAGGCGTTCGCCGCGGCGAGCCCGGAGCCAGAGCTGCCGGCGCTCGGAGAAGCGACGCGGCCCGCGAGCGATACCATCTCGCTCGACGCCATTTTCGGGGACGAGGGGGGGAGGGCGGGGGCCTCGCCGCCCGACACGCCTCCACCTGCGGCTAGCGCCGCGCCCCGGCCGGGCGGTGGGGCCCCGGGAGGGGCGGGTGGTGTGGGGGGCGGGGGCGCCGCGGCGACCGCAGGGAGCGCCACGGGCGGCTTTTCGTTCGACCAGTTCTTCAGTGGAGGTGGCGAAGCGGCGCCGGGCGCGGGCGGCGGCGAGCCACCGGCCAAGGCTCCGGGCCGGCCCTCAGGTGGGAAGGGTCGGCCGCCGGTCGAGGATGAGGCGGCTCTCGACCAGTTCCAGGCGTGGCTGAAGGGCCTCAAGTCCTAGTGCACATCGCCGTGCTGAACGGCCCCAACCTCAATCTGCTGGGAGAGCGCGAACCGGAGATCTACGGTCGTGCCACCCTGGCGGAAATCGAGGCGGCGACCCGCGAGCGGGCCCGCGCGCTCGGCGTCGAGTGCAGCTGGACGCAGACGAACCACGAGGGTGAGCTGGTCGACGCGATCCAGGGGCTGCGCGGTCACGCCGACGGCGCGCTCGTCAACGCGGCGGCGTTCACGCACACGAGTTTCGCGGTGCGGGACGCGTTGCTCGCCGTGCGCCTCCCGTTCGTGGAGGTGCACCTGTCGAACATCTTCGCGCGCGAGCCGGAGCGACGCCGCTCGCTGCTCGCGGACGCGGCGGTCGGAGTGGTGGCCGGGTTCGGCGCGGACAGCTATCGGTTGGGACTCGAGGGCCTGGTCGGTTATCTCGCGTCCCACCATGGGCGCTGATCCGCGGCACGCGCGGCACGAGACGCTCGTGCGGGCGCTGGAGGCGGAGGGGCTGGACGGCGTGCTCGTCACGTCGCGCGCCAACATCCGCTATTTGACGGGCTTCAGCGGCTCGGCGGCGCTGGTGGCGGCCACGCGGGCCGACTTGCTGCTGGTGACCGACTTCCGCTACGACGAGCAGGCCCGGGCGGAAGCGGCTGCAGTGGCGCGAGTCGAGGTCGAGAGCACGAGCGTGTGGGAGCGGCTCTTCAAGGAGCTGGCCACGCTCGGCTCGCTCGTGGCGGTGGGGTACGAGGCGCACGCGCTCACGGTGAAGGACGCCGAGCGGCTGGCGGAAGGCGGCAAGGCGTGGCGCTGGAAGCCGACCACCGAGCTGGTCGAGCGGCTGCGCGTGCGCAAGGATGCGGGCGAGGTGGCGGCGATCAGGAGCGCGGCGGCGCTCGCGGGCGAGGCGCTGGCCCGCACGCTGCGGGAGGTGCGGCCCGGCCTCAGCGAGCTCGAGATCGCCGGGCTGCTGGAAGGGGCGCTGCGGCGCCTGGGGAGCGAGGGGCATCCCTTCCCGACGATCGTGGCTTCGGGGCCGCGCACCGCCCTGCCGCACGCGCGCTCCAGCCGGCGCAGTGTGGCGGCGGGCGACTGGCTGCTGCTAGACTTCGGCGCCCAAGTGGACGGCTACTGCGCCGACATCACGCGCACCGTGGTCGTGGGCGCGCGGGCGACGGAGCGGCAGCGGACGCTGTACGCGCTGGTGGAGGAAGCGCAGCGGCGCGCGCGCGCGGGGGTGCGGGCGGGCATGGCGGGGCGCGAGGCGGACGCGCTGGCGCGCGACGTGATCGCGGCGCGGGGGTTCGGCGACGCGTTCGGCCACTCGCTCGGCCACGGCATCGGACTCGAGGTGCACGAGGCGCCGCGGCTCGCGAAGACGAACGCCGATCCGCTACCCGTGGGCGCGGTCGTGACCATCGAGCCGGGTGTGTACCTCGCGGGCGAGGGCGGCGTACGGATCGAGGACGACGTGCACCTGGCGGCGCAGGGACCCGAGCTGCTCTCCGACGGGCGGAGCGAGCTCGTGGAGCTGGATTGACGGACACCTTCACCCGGTAGTCTATTTGCCCCTATGAATCTCGACATCATCGCGCAGCTGGTGCAGATCCTGAGGGACGCTCCGGAGCTGGGCGCGATCGAGGTTCGCCGGGGGCTGTTCGGGACCTGGTCGTCCGTGCGGGTATCGAAGGCCGGGCATTCGGCGAACGCGGGGGGGGGCCACATCGTCGTCACCCAGACCCCGTCCGCCGCCGCGCCTCCCCTCACGGCCCCGGGGGAGGGGGCCGCCCTCCCGGCCGCCCCGGTCAGCAAGCTGCTCGAGATCAAGTCCCCCATGGTGGGGACGTTCTATTCCGCCCCCGAGCCCGGCGCCCCGCCGTACGTCAAGGTGGGGAGCCGCGTCGCCGCGGGGCAGGTGGTGTGCATCATCGAAGCGATGAAGATCATGAACGAAATCGAGTCCGAGGTCGCCGGGGTGGTGCGCGAGGTGGGGGTCGAGAACGCGCAACCGGTCGAGTTCGGGCAGGTTCTCTTCCGAGTGGATCCACATGGCTGACGCTCCTTCCGCCAACGCCCCGACGTTCAATTTCAAACAGGCGATTACGCAGATGGTCCAGCGCAACGCGTCGGACCTGCTGCTCAAGGTCGGCCGGCCCGCGACGATCCGCGTGAACGGCGAGCTCGTGGCCCTCAACACGGCTCCGCTCAAGCCCGAGGAGCTGAAGTCGCTCGCCGAGCAGATCATGACGCCGCGGCAGGTGAAGGAGTTCGCCGAGCACAAGGAGGCCGACTTCGCGATCGGCGTCCCCGGTGTGGGGCGCTTCCGGACCAACGTGTACCAGCAGCGCGGCACGGTCGCGTTCGCCTTCCGGTCGATTCCCTACGAGGTGAAGCAGATCAAGGAGCTGAATCTGCCGCCGGTGCTGGAGGAGATCGCGCTCAAGCCGCGCGGCCTGGTGCTCGTGACCGGGGTGACGGGCTCGGGGAAGTCCACCGCGCTGTCGGCGATGGTGAACCATATCAACCTGAACCGGCGGGTGAACATCATCACGATCGAGGACCCGATCGAGTTCCTGCACCGCGACAACCTGGCGAACATCTCGCAGCGCGAGGTCGGGAACGACACGCTCTCCTTCAACGCGGCGCTGCGGCACGTGCTGCGGCAGGCTCCGGACGTGATCCTGATCGGCGAGGTCCGGGACCTGGAGACGCTCGACACGTCGCTCAAGGCCGCGGACACGGGGCATCTGGTGTTCTCGACGCTGCACACGACGGACGCCACTCAGACGATCACCCGCGTGATCTCGTTCTTCCCGCCGCACCAGCACGAGGAGGTCCGCCACCTCTTGTCCACCGCGCTGTCGGCGGTGGTGTCGCTGCGTCTGGTGCCGCGCAAGGACGGGCGAGGTCGCATCCCGGCGGCGGAGATCCTGATCAACACGGCGGCGGTCCAGGACAACATCCGCGACCTGTCCAAGCAGCTCAACATTCCGGACCTGATCGCCGAGGGGTCGGTGCAGTACGGCATGCAGTCCTTCGACCAGTCGTTGCTCGCCTGGTACCAGGCGGGCGTCATCAGCTACGAGAGCGCGATCTTCTACGCCACGAACCCGAGCGAGTTCGCGCTCAAGGTGTCGGGCGTGGACTCGCAGGGGAGCAAGCTCGGCGGCACCGCGCCCGCCGGGATCGAGCTTACGCCCTGATGTTCAAGCGGGTGCTCATCGCCAACCGCGGGGAGATCGCCCTGCGGGTGATCCGCGCGTGCAAGGAGCTGGACATCGAAACGGTCGCCGTCTACTCCGAGGCCGACCGCGAGTGCCTGCACGTGCGCTTCGCCGCGGACGACGTCTGCATCGGGCGGCCGCCCGCGCGCGACAGCTACCTCAACATTCCCCGCATCATCGCCGCGGCGGAGATCACCGGCGCCGACGCGATCCACCCGGGCTACGGGTTCCTCGCCGAGAACGCCGAGTTCGCGAACACGGTGCGGGCGTCGAACATCGCCTTCATCGGGCCCACGGCCGAGCAAATCGGCCAGATGGGCGACAAGGCCGCGGCCCGCAAGCTCGCGCAGAAGCTCAAGGTGCCCACGGTCCCCGGCTCCCCCGGGCCAGTGGAGTCGGTGGAGGAGGGCCTCAAGGTCGCCCAGAAGCTCGGGTTTCCCGTGATCATCAAGGCGGCGGCGGGCGGCGGCGGGAAGGGGATGCGCGTCGCGCCCGACGCGGAACAGTTCACCCAGGCGTTCGGCCTCGCCAAGCAGGAGGCGCTCGCGGCCTTCGGGTCGGACGAGGTGTACATCGAGAAGTACCTGTCTCGGCCGCGCCACATCGAGATCCAGATCATGGGCGACACGCACGGGAAGGTGATGCATCTGTGCGAGCGCGATTGCTCGGTGCAGCGCCGTCACCAGAAGCTGATCGAGGAGGCGCCGAGTCCCGCGGTGGACGTGACGCTGCGCGAGGACATCGGCGAGGCGGCTGTGCGGCTAGCCGAGGCGATCGGCTACGTCGGCGCCGGCACGATCGAGTTCCTGCTCGACGAAGACGGGTCGTTCTATTTCATGGAGATGAACACCCGCATCCAGGTCGAGCATCCGGTCACCGAGATGTGCACGAACTTCGACTTGGTGAAGGAGCAGATCCGCGTCGCGGCCGGGGAGCCGTTGTCGTTCGTGATGAACGGCCACCGCCTCCGCGGCCATGCCATCGAGTGCCGCGTCAATGCGGAAGACCCGGCGCGCAACTTCCAGCCGTCGCCGGGCACCATCACGGCGTACCATCCTCCCGGCGGCCCCGGGGTCCGCGTGGACACGCACATCTACGCCGGCTACACCGTGCCGCCCTACTACGACTCGCTGCTCGCCAAGGTGATCGTGCACGGCAACACGCGTCCCGAGGCCCTCGCCCGTATGCGGCAGGCGCTCGACTCGTTTATCATTGAAGGCGTGACGACGACGATCCCCTTCCTGGGCCGGGTCCTGCGCCACCCCGACTTCATCGCCGGCACCGTGGACACGATGTTCCTCGAGCGCGATCCGCAGCTCCTCAAGAACCCGGCATGAACGTCGCCGTCTACTTCACGCCGCTCGGCCTGAACGCAGGGGATCTCGCCGGCCGGGGCGTCGTCGTGATCGACGTGCTGCGGGCCACCACCACCGTGGTCGCCGCTCTCGCGAACGGCGCCAAGGCCGTGATCCCGGCCGCGACCTCGGAGGAAGCGGTGCGCCTGGCGTCGAACCTGGAGAAGGACGGCGTGCTGCTGGCGGGTGAGCGCAAGGTCCTGAAGATCGAGGGGTTCGCGCTCGGGAACTCGCCGGTCGAGATGACTCCGGCAGCGGTGGCCGGCAAGACGCTCGTGCTCACGACCACGAATGGCACGCCGGCGCTCGTCGCGGCGCAGGGCGGCGCCCCGGTGCTGGTCGGCGCACCCGTCAACTTCAAGGCCCTCGCCGCGCGGGCGCGCGCGGTGTTGGCCGAGCGCGGTGAGCTGATCATCGTGTGTGCGGGCCGCGACAAGCAATTCGCCCTCGAGGACGCCTACGCGGCGGGGCGGCTCATCAAGGCCATCCGCAAAGGTTTCCGCAAGCTCGCCCTGAACGACGCGGCCCTCGCCGCCCTGGCGCTGACGCAGCAGTTCGCCAGCTGGGTGGAGGCGCTGGAGCAGTCGGAGGCCGCCCGCCAGCTCACCGAGGCGGACCTGGCCGGGGACGTGGCGTACAGCGCGCAGGCGGATCGCTTCGGCGTCGTTCCCGTGTACGCCGACCGGCGCATCACGTGAATACGAAGGCGCGCCGGGAGCTGATCGGGATCGGCGCGCTGGTCGTGGGGCTGTTCCTCGGCCTGACCCTGTTCCGCCTGCCGATCACGGGGAGCTGGGGCGAGCGGGTCGGGGGTCTCCTGTGGAGGGTGTTCGGAGTCGGGTCGGTGCTGGTCCCGGCCATGGGGGTCGGCTGGGCCCTCGCCGCATTCCAGCGCCTCGGCAGCCTGTCCGCAGCCCGCGCGGCCGCGCTCGGCGCGGGGCTCATCCTGCTCGTGCCCTACGGAATCGGCACGGTGACGGGGGCGAGCCGGCCCGCCGACTACGCGGCCGGGACTCCCACCGCGCAGCTCGTCGGCATGCTCCCCGCCGTGCTCGCCCACGCCGTGCATCGGACCGTGGGCACGGCCGGCGGCGTACTCGTCGGCGTGTTCGCGCTGTCGGCCCTCGGAATCCTTACGATCGGGTGGCACCCGCTCGTCGCTCTAAGAGCCCGGGAGAAGGCCGCGGAGAAGGCCGGGGAAGGGGGAAGAGGGAAGGGTGAGACGCGCGAGGCGCGGAAGCCCGAAGCACCCTTCCTCCTTCCCCCTTCCCTGAAAGCCCGGAAGCTGAAGACGCCACCGCCAGCACGACCGGCCGTGGTCCCGGCAGGGGTGTTGATCCCCCCCATCGATTTGTTGAATCCCGCGCCCCCCGAGGACGGCGAGGCCGGACTCGCCCAGATCGAGCAAATGGGGCAGAAGCTGATCGAGACGTTGCACACGTTCCGCGTCGAGGGCGCGATCGCCGGGCGGACCGTCGGTCCCGTGGTCACGCAGTACGAGGTGGCGCCGGGGCCCGGGGTGAAGGTCGGGCGCATCGCAGCGCTCGCGGACGACCTGGCGCTCGCCATGCGCGCCCCCTCGCTCCGCATCGTCGCGCCCATTCCGGGGAAGGCGGCGGTGGGGATAGAGGTGCCCAACCCGATGCCGCGCATGGTGCACATCCGCGACCTGGTCGAGGGCGAGGAGTACCACCGCAGCAGCCGCGTGCTTCCCATCGCCCTCGGCAAGAACCTGGAGGGCGAGTCCGTCGTCGCCGACCTCGCCAAGATGCCCCATCTCCTGATCGCGGGCGCCACCGGCTCGGGCAAGTCGGTGTGCATCAACACGATCATCACCAGCCTCTTGTACCGCTACCCGCCGCAGGAGCTCCGGCTCCTGATGATCGACCCGAAGATGGTCGAGCTGTCGATGTACAACGCGCTGCCCCATCTGCGGCACCCCGTGGTGACCAACAACCAGAAGGCCGCGACCGCGCTCAAGTGGGCGGTGCGGGAGATGGAGCGCCGCTACCAGCTGTTCCACGCCAACCACGCGCGCAACATCGCCGACTTCAACCGCAAGGTGCGCGAGCGGAAGCCGCTCAAGGGACAGCGCGAGACGCTGGCCACCCAGGCGGGAATCCAGCAGGAGCTGCCGTTCGACGCCGAGTACACCGAAGGCGTGCTGCCGTACGTCGTGGTGGTCGTGGACGAGCTGGCGGACCTGATGATGACGGTGCAGCACGAGGTGGAGACGCCGCTCGCGACGTTGGCGCAAAAGGCGCGCGCCGTCGGGCTCCACCTGATTCTCGCCACGCAGCGCCCGTCGGTGAACGTCATCACCGGGCTGATCAAGGCGAACTTCTCCTGCCGCATCGGGTTCCGCGTTTCGGCCAAGGTCGACAGCCGGACCATCCTCGACCAGAACGGCGCCGAGACACTGCTCGGCAACGGCGACATGCTGTTCCTGCCGCCCGGCAAGAGCGAGCTGATGCGCATCCAGGGTGCGTTCATCTCGACCGACGAGACCGAGCGGCTGATGGCGTGGTACGCGGAGCGCCGCGCTCAGCTCGAGCAACGGGTCGAGGTGAATATCATCGAGCAGATGGAGCAGATTGAGGAAGCGGAAAAAGCCGGGGATGGAGGAGCGGGGAAGGGGGAGGGCGAAGGCGCGCGCGATCCCCTGTTCCGGCAAGCCGCCGAAGTCTGCATCCAGAACCAGATCGGCTCGACCTCGCTGTTGCAGCGGCGCATGAGCATCGGCTACGGCCGGGCGGCGCGTATCATCGACCAGCTCGAGCAGGCCGGGATCCTCGGCCCCGCGAACGGCAGCAAACCCCGGGAGCTGCTGGTGGGGTTCGAGGAGCTGGATGAGATTTGCGGGAAGGCATAAATCAAGTGCGGCACGACCTAGCCTTGAAATTCCGCATTCCGCGCTCCGCATGCCGCATTGAAAGGGCACCGTGCGCGCAGATTCGATTACGTTAGTCGTCGGCGCACCGATAGGTTGCCGCGTGTGAGAAGCGGCCTGCGCAGCGACCCGGCGGGGTGGACCGACGAACGGCACAAGCGGGGGCTCGCGGGCGAGCAGCAGGCGATCCAGTACCTCCTCTCCCGCGGGTGGCACATCGTGGCGCACCGGTTTCGCGTGGGCCACACCGAGATCGATCTGATCGTGCAGCAGGGAAGCCTCGTCGCCTTCGTGGAGGTGAAGGCCCGACGCGGGGACGCGTTCGGGAGCCCGCTCGAGGCGGTCACGGGCGCCAAGCGGCGGGAGCTGGTGAAGGCGGCGCGGGTCTGGGTGGATCGCTACGGCCGGCCGTCGGACGTCTATCGCTTCGATTGCATCGCGTTGACGGACGGCAAGTTGGAGCACCTGGCGGACGCGTTTCGCCCCGGATGGCGCTAATCGCAGCTTCGGTATATATTCGGGCCTCAACCCGGGAGGCCCCGAACCCATGTCGAGGACGCCCATAATGGCTGCCAACGCCGAACCCCCCAGGCTCACCGAGGAGCGCAAGAAGGCGCTCAACCTCGCCATCACCCAGATCGAGAAGACCTGCGGCAAGGGCGCCATCATGCGGATGGGCGCGGACTCGCCGCAGGTGCGGGTGGAAGCGATCCCCACGGGGGCGATCAACCTGGACGCGGCGATCGGGATCGGGGGCATCCCGCGCGGCCGCGTGACCGAGATCTTCGGGCCCGAGTCGAGCGGCAAGACCACGTTGGCGCTGCACGTGGTGGCGAACGCCCAGCGGCTGGGAGGCGCGGCGGCCTACATCGACGCCGAGCACGCACTCGACGTCGAGTACGCGAAGAAGCTCGGGGTGGACGTGGACAACCTGCTCGTGTCCCAGCCCGACACGGGGGAGCAGGGGCTCGAGATCTGCGAGATCCTGGTGCGCTCCGGGGCGGTGGACGTGGTGGTGGTGGACTCGGTCGCGGCGCTCGTGCCCAAGGCCGAGATCGAGGGGGAGATGGGCGACTCGCTGCCCGGGCTGCAGGCGCGGCTCATGAGCCAGGCCCTGCGCAAGCTCGCCGGGGCGATCAACCGGTCGCGCACCGCGGTGGTCTTCATCAACCAGCTGCGGGAAAAGATCGGGATCATGTTCGGCAATCCCGAGACGACCACCGGCGGCCGGGCGCTGAAGTTCTACGCCTCGGTGCGGCTTGACATGCGGCGCATCGGGCCGGTGAAGGAGCGCGAGGTGGTGATCGGCAACCACACGCGGGTGAAGGTCGTGAAGAACAAGGTGGCGCCCCCATTCCGCCAGGCCGAGTTCGACATCATGTTCGACGAGGGGATCAGCCACGAGTCGCTGCTCGTGGACATCGCCGCGGAGACGGGGATCATCGAGAAGGCTGGCGCCTGGTACGCGTACGGCAAGGAGCGCATCGGCCAGGGCCGCGAGAACGCCAAGCTCTACCTCAAGGATCACCCCGAGATGTCGGCCGAGGTCGAGGCCAAGGTGAAGGAGCATCTCGGCATGAAGACCCCGGTGGCCGTGAGCGACGAGGAGGCCCAACCCCCCGAGGAGTAGGTGCCGATTCTCACCGGACTCGCCCCCGATCCGCGCCAGCCGGGCTACCGGCTGGTCGAAGTAGATCGGGGGCGGTTTGCTTCACTCCCTGCGGAGGCGCTCGCGGGGCTGCCGCTCTCCGTCGGGGACGCGCTCTCGGACGCGCTTGTCGCCCGGCTCCAGGCGCTCGCCGACCTCGAGGCGGCGTGCCGCGCCGCGGTGCGCCTGCTCGCCACCCGTTCCCGCTCGCGCGCCGACCTGCGGCGCCGTCTCGTCCAGAAGCAGCATCCCCCCGCCGCCGCCGACGGGGCGCTGGCGCGACTCGAGGCCCGCGGCCTGCTCGAGGACGGGCGCTTCGCCCGCGAGTACGCCGCGAGTCACGCCCCGCGCGGGCGGGGGCCGGCGCGGCTGCTGCAGGATCTGCTGGCACAGGGAGTGGAGCGGGGCACGGCGGAGGAAGCGGTGCGGGCGGCGTTGGCCGACGAGGGGATCGACCCGGCCGACGCCGCGCGCGCCGTGGCGGAGAAGCGGGCGCGCCAGCTCGCCGACCTCCCGCTCGCGGTGCGGCGACGGCGGCTGCTCGCATATCTCGCACGGCGGGGGTTTCAGGGGTCGGAGGTGCGCGAGCTGGTGGAGGAGGTGTGTAACTCCGGGGCACCGCCCCGGGGTTAACCGCTCCCTGTTTGTGCACCTCACGTGAGGGTTTGGCCCCGGGGCACCGCCCCGGGGTCAGGCGACCCTCTTTCGGAGCTAGTGGGCGTTCGTGAACCCCGCGGCATGGCCGCGGGGTTAACCCACCCTTAAGGACCTCGGGTGCGCAACAAGGGTCCCCACCAGGCAATCGGCCTGTACGCGCACGTTACGTGGCATACGTCGCGACGTGAGCCGTCGATTTGCCAGCCGGACGTGGAAGTCCTCACGAGCGCGCTCTTCGCTGCCGGCAGCAGAACACGCATCCGCATCCACGCTCAGGCGATTCTGGCGGATCACGTACACCTGCTCGTCAGCTACCCACCGAGCGCATGTCTCAGTGCGTTCGTTCGTGACGCCAAGTCGGAGTCGGCGCGCCGGGTGAACGAGTCGGCTTCCAAGAGGCTGCGGCTAGAATGGTGTCGGGGCTTTTACGCGGGCTCTCTGTGCCGGGATCACATTGACGCCACAAGAATTTACCTTGCGAGACAACGCCAGCGTCACCCTGACCAGATCCCACCACCGGTGGGTTAACCCCGGGGCCATGCCCCGGGGTTTACCACATGAATGGGCGACCGAGAGCGAGTAGACCGACCCCGGGGCCGTGCCCCGGGGCCACTGGTGCGCCAGAGGGTAAGTCCCTCATCGCCTTTCAGTTGGCCCGCAGCGCGCACTATATTCCCCCCATGCAGTCCGCCGCGATCCGCCGCAAATTCCTCGACTACTTCACGGCGGCCCCCCGCAGCCATCGGGAGGTGCCGAGCTCCTCCCTCGTCCCGGCGGACGAGGCGGACGATCCGTCGCTGCTGTTCACGAACGCGGGCATGGTGCAGTTCAAGCGGGTGTTTCAGGGGCTCGAGCGGCGGGACTACAGCCGGGCCGTCACCTGCCAGAAATGCGTACGCGCCGGCGGCAAGCACAACGACCTCGAGCAGGTGGGGCACACCGCCCGGCACCACACGTTCTTCGAGATGCTCGGCAACTTCTCGTTCGGCGACTACTTCAAGCGGGAAGCGATCGCCTACGCCTGGGAGTGGGTCACGAGCGACGCGTGGCTCGGCATCTCGCCGGACCGCATCTACATCACCGTCCACCACGCGGACGACGAGGCGCGCGGGCTGTGGCGCGAGGTCGCCGGGGTGCAGGACGAGCGCATCTTCGGGCTCGGCGACGAGGACAACTTCTGGCAGATGGGCGAGACGGGCCCGGCGGGGCCTTGCTCGGAGATCCTCGTCGATGTCCGGGGGAAGCGGCAAACGGGGCGCGGGAAGCGGAAGCTCGGCCGGGACGAGTTCGTGCGCCTGAGCGAGGCGGGCGAGCTGTTGGAGATCTGGAATCTGGTGTTCATGCAGTACGACTTGCGCGCCGACGGGTCCCGCGCCCCGCTCCCCGCTCCCTCGGTGGACACGGGGGCGGGTCTGGAGCGCGTGGCCGCGGTGATGCAGGGGGTGGCGTCGAACTTCGACACGGACCTGTTTACGCCCATCATCCAGCGCGCCGTCGAGGTCGTCGGCAAAGCGTACGACCGCGGGCCGGGGGGCGCGTCCTATCGCGTGCTGGCGGACCACGCGCGGGCGGTGGCGTTCCTGCTGGCGGATGGGGTCTTTCCGTCGAACGAAGGGCGCGGCTACGTGCTGCGCCGCATTCTGCGTCGCGCCGTGCGTCACGCCTGGCTGCTCGGCCGGCGCGCCCCCACCGTCGTGCACCTGGCGCACGAGGCCTGCGAGCTGATGGGGGTCGTCTACCCCGAGCTGCTCGCGAAGCGCCAGCACATCGAGACCGTCACCCGTGCCGAGGAGGAGCGCTTCTTCGAGACCATTGAAGGCGGGCTGAAGCGTCTCGACGAGCTGAAGCGCCTGAAGGTGATCCCGGGCCCCGAGGCGTTCAAGCTGTACGATACCTACGGCTTTCCAATCGATCTCACGCAGCTCATCGCCGCCGAGCGTGGGCAGACGGTGGACGTGGCGGGCTTCGAGCGCGAGCTGGGGAAGCAGCGCACCCGGTCGCAGGACGCGCTGGAGCGCAGCAAAGGGGGGCCCGTCGTGCACCACGAGCGCGCGGGCGAGTGGCGCGTGGTGAAGCCCAAGGGCAAGCAGCAGTGGGTGGGCTACGACACGACCCGCGCCGACACCGATGTCCTCGCCTTCCGCCAGGCGGGGGACACGCTGGAGCTGGTGCTCGAGGAGAATCCATTCTACGCGGAATCGGGCGGCCAGGTGAGCGACACGGGACGGGTGCAGGGGGAAGGGTGGGAGCTGCAGGTCGCGGGCGTCGAGAAGGTCGCAGGCGGAAGCGCGGTGATCGGCTCCTTCGGCGCCGCGTTCGAGCCGACCCCGGTGACGGCGCAGGTGGACGAGCCGCGGCGCCGCAACATCGAGCGCAATCATACCGGCACCCACCTGGTGCACGCCGCGCTGCGGAAGATCCTCGGCGCCCACGTGCGCCAGCAGGGCTCGGTCGTAGCGCCGGACCGGCTGCGGTTCGACTTCGCGCATCACGGCCCGGTCGACGACGTGACGCTCGCCGGCATCGCGGCCGAGGTGAACGCCCACATCTGGGAGAACCTCCCCGTCGAAACGCGGCAGATGAAGTACCAGGAGGCGATCGCCGCGGGGGCGATGGCGTTCTTCACCGAGAAGTACGGTGACATCGTGCGCGTGGTGGACGTCCCGGGGGTCTCGCTGGAGCTGTGCGGGGGCACGCACGTGCCGACGACGGGGCAGATCGGGCTGTTCCGCTTCACGCACGAGACCGGAGCGGCGGCCGGCGTGCGGCGTATCGAGGCGGTGACCGGGCCCGGCGCCTACGAGCTGATCCGCAAGCTCGAGGCCCAGCTCGAGGCCGCGGCGGGCGCCATCAAGGCGCAGCCCGAGCACCTGGTGCGCCGCATCGAGGCGCTGCTGGAGGAGAACCGCAAGCTCGAGCGGCGGGTGGAGGAGCTTCTCAAAGGGGGAACGGGGACGGGGGAAGGGGGAAGGGTCGAGCGGATCGGCGACGTGGAGCTGCACATCGACGAGAGCGCGATCGACGATCGCCATCAGATCGCGATCCTGATGGATGCGTTCCGCGCGCGGCATCAGCGCGCGATCTCGGTGCTGTTCACCAACGGGGAGCGCCCGGGGATTCACGTCGCCGTCACGGACGACCTGGTGAGCGAAGGGGTGAAAGCGGGGGAGATCGCCGGCGCCATCGCCGCGGTGTCGGGCGGCAAGGGCGGGGGTCGCGCGCACTTCGCGTCGGCGGGCGCCGGGGATCCGGCCAAGCTGTCGCTCGCGCGCGCCCAGGCCTCGGCCATCGTCCGGAGGCTGCTCGGCCGATGACCCGGGGCGAGGTGCTGACCTGGCTCGATGC